>ENA-UADP01000263-UADP01000263.1-human-gut-metagenome-genome-assembly--contig:-NODE-263-length-14152-cov-4.219692_pt1 | contig 14152 bp, 8 predicted proteins | sample MGYA00244263_ERZ654259 | MGnify/ENA primary metagenome ERZ654259 (study PRJEB26926, sample SAMN06165106) | human gut metagenome | biome: ENVO:00009003; feature: ENVO:2100002; material: ENVO:00002003...
TTTGCGGCTCGCGAAATTGTCCGGGGCGACGACGGTTCTTTCACAATTAAACAGACCAACGCCGACGGCACGACGACCAATTTCAGCATGAATATCAGCAATGGCCGGATAATGACATCGGTTGAAAGAATCAGCAAAAGCGGTTCTGCCGTCAAATACAGTTCCGACGGCATTATCAACAAGCGCTCAACTTATACCTATACGGACGGAAAAATAGACACGGCGACAGTCAAAAACAAATATGCGTTTGCCGATTATTATACAAAATATGACAGCAAGCCGATGGACTCCAACGGCCGCCTGTCCGCATCAATTCCGCAGGACAAAATCATGTTCGGGCAGGACGACCTCGACCTGATGGCCGAGCAGATAGCCGTTTACGGACAGCCAAATTCGATGAAGGAATTTTCCAAGTAATTTCCGGAAACAAACGCTGACATCCGACACAAAAGGAATCCGAAAAACCGGGTTTCTTTTGTGCATATTTGTACACAAATTGTCTTTTTTTGTACTATTTTCTTGATTAATAAGCCGCTTGTATTTATTATTTGCTTAACATTAAATCTTGTTCTTTACAGCAAAAGGATAAACATACTATGGAAGAAATTATTTTCCCGAACCAAATAAGAATGTTTAGAAGACTGCGCGGACGTTCCATGCAGGAACTGGCGGATCATCTGGGAGTCAGCCTTTCTGCCATCTCCAAAATCGAAAAAGGCTATCGCCGCGTCGATCAGGAACAGCTGGTGCGCGTTGCCGAATTTCTGGACTGCCCGTTGCAGGAACTGTTTGTCAACGAACAAAATTCGCAGCAGGAAATCGTCCAGTCGTGGCGCCGCGAACAGGAAAGAAGAAACAAGATTAACGAGAAAAGCGGCCTGAAGACGCTGGGTGCTGGTCTGCGCCAAATCAGAAACGAAAAAAACCTGACCCTGATTGAGGTTGCCGAGAGCGCCGACATGACCCTTTCCGTTTATCATCGTATTGAAATGGGACAGCGGGAAGTTTCGGACAAGGAATTTAAAAACATTGCCAAAGCGCTGGAGATGACTGCCGAGGAGCTGAAAGAAGAAATCAAGAGTCTGGAAGACAAAGGCATGCTTGAAGAAATTATTCAGCGCAACGATGCCAAATACAAATTGCTGTCTACCCCGCGCGGCGCCATTTCCGCCTTTACCAACGCCGTCAACAACAGTCAGGACAACATCAAGATTTCCGTTTACGGAACGGCAGGCAAAGACGGCAACGTGATTATCGACTTTGACGAAGAAACTAAGAAAGTTCAGCGTCCGGTTAAACTTTTCAGCAAAAAAGATGCTTATGCCGTCAATCTTTGCACCAGGCGTCTGGGAACGCTGTTACCGACCCGTTCGATATTGTTTGTCGACCCGCAGGATGTTGTCAGCGTCGGCGACATCGCCCTGTATTTCGTCGATGAAAAAGAAGCTAAAATACTGAGCATCCGCGAAGACGAAAACGGACAGCTTTACGGTCTGCGCTGGAACCCGGACGAAAGAATAGAAATCGGCAACGACGATTTGAGCAAAATTCATAAAGTTGTCGCCATTGAGCTTTAGTTCCAAACTCTGCCTGACCGGCGGAGTTTTTTTTATTCCCGCCGCTTTTGTTAACCTGAAATTTACGACATAGAGCCTAAAATCGGTAATATGGATGAATTTTAAATAAAAGTTAGCAAGAGTCGGACAAAACAGGTGGTTGACACTTATTCAAAAGGCGCGGACAGCCGCAAGCTGTATAAGAAAAATCATGGCGACGGGGAAGACCCCATCATCATAGCTCAGCGCTTTTTAAATATTTTCCGCCAGTTGCATATTTTCAGCACCGAAAGAAAAGAGGCTTTTAACAAAATGATTTTGGAACAGCCTCCAGAAATCAGGGGTATGTTCGGTTCTCTGCCGGGCGGTTCGGTTTTGCAGGAATATGTCGACGAACTTGAGCAAAGCGCCGGCGTTGCACGCGACCATTCGGGCGAGTTTCAAACCGCCTCGGCGACACCCGAGCTTAACGACGAAATATCTAGAGCCAAAATTTTGGCAACTGCACTTGCCGAAGCGCAAATTCAGGCAAACGCCAAGTTGCAAAACAGCATTCCTCAGGCACAGCCGCAACCGGCCGCAGCTGCACCGCAACCTGCAGCCCCCACTTATGCAGGACCGGCGAAAATCGTTGCCGACGCATCTTTTGCCAAAGAAATTGCCGCAGCATTTTCTCAGGCACTGAAATTCAGCGAAGAACGAAGCCAGACCGGAAACAAACAACTGGCGGCCGCCGTAATTGCCTCGCAGGAGAAAATGGCCAAAATCTTTGCTGAAAAGAGCAGCAACAGCGAACTGACGTCGGCTCTGATTGCGACACAGGAAAAAATGGCGCAGGCATTGGCGGAAAATGCGGCAGCCATAAAGAACATGCCGGTAAAATCGCTTGGCTCAGGCAAAGAAACTTCGTTTTCTTCACCGGACGGCAGCAGGGAAATTCTGGACGCCATAAGGGAATCGCAGGATCGCATGGCGCAGATGATTATGCAGCATAATACCATGGCAGCCAGCAACAGCAGCAACACCAACGCAAACAACATTCAGATTAATGCAACACCTATGCCGCCGATGGAGGACATCGTCAAAGGCATTGTCAAAGCACAGTCCGAACTGTTTCGAGAAATGTCCGAAACTCAAACCAAAGAGCTTTCGGCGATCATTTCAGTGGCACTGAAAGAAAGCCAGCAGCTTTCGACGCAAACAATTGTCGAAGCCATGGAGCGGATGCAGAAAGAGAATCAAAAGTTCTTTGAACAGCAAACAAAAAATGCTCCGAAAGTTGCGGTACAACCGGTATATATCCAACAGGAAAAGGACAAAACTCCGCGGCCAATTCCGATCAGTCCGGCGGAACAGGAAGACTTTCAGATTCCCGAAATCAATCCGGGTACAGAAAACGACGAGTTAAACGAGCTTTTTTCGGACGAGAACAATGCGGCGGAAGACGAAGAAGAACTTCCGAAAAAAAAGAAAAAAAAGAAGAAGAAAAAAAATAAAAATAAAGACTCTGGCGCTGAAACCAACGGGTTGGACTTCTCTTTGTTCGACGATGGCGTACAGGCCGCAGCTAAACTTAAAGACGGGATAAAAGACGGGCTGTCGTCGCTGGCTTCTTCATTATTCAAAAAAGACGAGAAAAACGAAAACATCGGTTTGCCTGACATTGACGCAGACATGCCGCTTTCCGAGACGCCGACAGAGTTCCCCAATACAGAAACGCCGGCAGAATCGCCCGCGGAAAGCGCAGAGCCGGCCGCCGAGGACGCTGAATGGACATGGGAAGAAGTTCCGGCCGAAGAAACGACAGCGGCGGAAACAGGAAATGCCGCTGCGGAAAGCGCAGAGCCGGCAATTGCCACAACCGAAAACCAAAATGAAGACTTTAACCTTGACGATTTGATTGCCGAATATTCCGGAGAACAGCCGAAAGACTTCGCACTGACAGACGAACAGGAAAACACCGCGGAAGAAATTCCGGCTGCGGAGATGACCGCTGCATCAGACGAAAGCGAAGACGGCGACTGGGAATGGGAATATGAGGAAGTTCCCGAAGACCAAACCGAAACGCCACAGGAAAGTAAGGAAACGGCAATAGAAGCCGCCGCGGATCCCTATGTGACAGAAAATGACGAAGAAACGGCCAATCCGCTTTACAGCGGCGACCTGATTTTTCACGACGACGTCTATAAAAACGCCGACGACGCCTCCCCGCTTCCGGTTGTCGGCCTTAATTTGGGAATCGCCGAAATCAGCGATGAAAAAGAGAACAAAGAACCCTATATTCCTAAAGACGATATAGTTGGGTAAAGCTCATAGAAAACAATTTACAAAAAAACGCGGCTAAACTAGAGTAGAATGTGAGGAGCCAAACATGGAACAGAATACGCAGCCGACAGGTGCCAGCAAGGAAAGCCTTTGGTATCTGGACAATTATATCCTGCTCAAGGATTATTACGACCGCACAATCTCAAGGATTGCAGCGCGTTGTATCCGTATGGGCAACATTGCCATGGAAGAATATAAGTACTACGGCTATATCCTTGACGTTCTGGAAGAAATCAGCGAAACCGGCGACTATATTCTGGAACACAAGGAACTTTATCCTTATGTGGAGAAAAAAATTGCCGGCGGCATGGAAAGTTTCAAAAAAACATTGGCCGAGTATCAGCTGGAGCTGAAAAACAATTCTTCGCCGGACATGATTAAGGAAGACGCCCATGAAGTTGAAAAAATGAAAGAGGTTCTGGGCGAAATCGACAAGACGGTCGACCCGACGGTCGGCGCAGGGATGAACATGGACCAGCTGATGGAAAAACTGATGGCACAAAATAATATGGCCGCCACAGAAACAATGCAGCAGAGTACCCAACCGGCTCCGCAGCCCGTTCCGGCGGCACCCAATCCGCAGATGCAGCAGGCCAGACCACAGCCTCAGGCCGCCGTACCGCACGAAGTCAAAAAAATCATCAAAATAAAAAAACCGGTCAGTCCCGACGCACAGCAGGCCATACCGGCAAAAGACGAGGTCAAGTAGTCGGAAATGAGAAGTTTTCTGTCCCATAACGTAATTAAATTCTTCGGCATTCTGGCTGTTTTTGCCGTATTGTCGGCCTGCAGGACCGAAAAGCCGCAGCCATTGCCGCCTCTTGACCAGCGGTTGAACGCCGATATGGTTTATCCGCAGGATCCGAATATGATTCGCACACCCAAAGGCGCCAACGAACTGGATCTGGAAACGCCCCTGCGTTGCAGCGTCAACTGGGACACTCAGCAAATGATACTGACCCTGCCCTATAACATGTCGGCCTTCAGGCTGGAGAAAAACGGCGTTAACGACCCTTTGCCGCGTTTTGAAGTTACCGGTTTTTCGTTTGAAAAAATGCCGGCAGAAAAAGCTCTTTACAAGCTGACCAAGGAAGCCGGCATCAAACTGGTTGCCAAAGACGCTCCTTATGCCAGCATTTCGGCCGAAAACCTGCGCGGCGAATTTTCAGAGGTCATCAATATGATTGCCGATGCCGGCGAAATCTACTATTCCTACGAGGCATCAGAAAAGACCATGCGCATCAGCCGCAAGGGTAATTTTACGCTGTATGTTCCGAAGTCGCGGCCGATAATGCTCGGACTGCTTGATGTTCTGCGCGGTTCCGGCATTACGGATATGACAACCGACTGGGCGGACTATTCGGTTACGTTTGAGGCTGATTTCGAACTTAAAAACAAAATCATGGACCTGATTAAATATTTTGAAAGCAATCCGACGCTGGTGGCTTATGACGTGAGCGTTTTCCGGATTTATCCCTATGACAAGGGCAAAGACGTCGAATGGAAAGAGTTGCTTAACGCCTTCTATTTCGGTACGGTTACGACGGCCAAAACCGGTGTTATCGGCCGGGTTCTGACAACCACCAATGAGCTGAACATCAGTACGCTGCGCCAGTTTTTAGGCAGACAGGCAATGGTTATGCCGGTTGCGGAAGGAAAATTCGTGGTGCCAAACCTGTGGTTTTCGCGCTTTGACATCGGCAAATGCGGCCGCCGCGATTCGATTGAAGCCGACTTGTCCATTCTGGCAAAAGCCTCCTTGGAAAAAGGCAACCGAATTTTCTCGGACATTACGCTGGAGGCGACCAACGGCCAGATTACACATTTTGACGTACGCAGCCGTCTGGGCGAAAACTTCCTGATTATCGGCATTCCGAACCAACTGTTTGGCGCAAAGTCACCCAAATCGGAAACCGTGGTCTTTATGGTTCCGCGGATTATCCGCACGCTGAAAACGACCAAACCGATTTTAGATAACTTAATTTAGAGGATTTAAGGAATGGCAGAAGATTTTAACAACATCAATCGACCTGCAGGCGGCAGCATGCCGGATCCGAACCGGCCCCGATTGAAAAAAGTCAAACGCCCGATTAAAAGAATCGTCAACCCGTCAAATGCCGCAGGCGTGTCCGCCGCCATGCCGCCGAAAGCCGAACCGGTTTATCAGCCGCAGGCTCAACAGCAGACACAGTCTCCGGCAGACGATTTTGACCTTGACGCAATTCTGGATGGGGGAGAAAATCTGCCGGCATTGAACAATACGCAGGAAGTCGCCAGCGATTTTCAGCCGCAGTTTATTGACGAAAGCGACATCAGGCCGCCGAAAGTGCCTTTGGCCGAACAGTTTATGGTTGACAACATGTTTACAAAAAAAGCCTTGTTTTTCGGCGCATTGTTTGCTTTTATCCTCGGCTTTGCCATTGCCAAGTTTTTCTTTGCGCAGGAAACGGTTGTTCGCGACGGTCTGCAAGGCGTCGTAATCAATCCCGAAGTTCCGAGAGGGCGCGCCCGCTGCGGTGTTGCTGAAAGAACGCAGGGCTGCGTGCTGTACATAATGAATCCGCAGCGACAGGAACTTACGGCCAGAGATTTTTATGATTTGGCGTCGCAGCTTACCGGAAGACAGAGATTTGTTATTGAAACCGGAAACATGCGTTATTCAAACGTCAAAATCCGTCCCGGCGGCATTGCTCAGCTTAACATTCCGCCTTTACAATAAGCAAAGCCCCTCGGAAGAGGGGCTTTGTTTTCTTTGTCATGTTCGGCCTTGAGCCGGACATCTCTCTCCTTGACTGCCGGATAATGACAATAAATATAAAAGTTATACTCGGACTCCTCTCTTCTTTGTTACCCTCGGGCTTGTCCCGGGGGCTCTGGGATATTGACGATGTCAGCGAGATGACCGGAATGTCTAAAATAAAAATAAAGAGTATTGAAAAAGGCTGTGAAGAAAGGCTGTTGCGCCTTCCCTTAAGCTGTCCGCTCAACATCTGTTACGCTTTGGACAAGAAGCTGGTTATCTCTTTGCAGGATATGCCTTGTATCCGTGGATTTCCGGCTATATCCGAGTTTGTCCTGTAAGTCTTACGGTTTACGCTGTCGCTTAACCGATCGTCAACAGGACTGCACCGCAGCCGGTTCGCAGCTTCACTGGAGCTGCTCCCCACGCTGCGCCAAACATGACAAGGAAAAAAGGAAAGCACGGGAATCCAGAGATTGTCGGGACAAGTCCGACAATGACAGCAAGAAAAGCCCCCCAGGGCAAGCCTGAGGGTGACTGTAGTATAAGAATGGCAAAGAAGAAAAATAAGCCCGTTATGTGACCTCGGTAATGGCGCGGAGGTTGCCGTCGCGGTTAATTTGAACGACACGCAGCTTATGGTGCATTTCTTCAATTGTCTTATTACGGTCGATGGTCGGATAAGTGTGCAAAATACGGTCGGTAAAGGCCTTGTAAGCAGCTTCGGAACTTTCGGCGTGAATAGTAGCCAAACAGTTGTCGTGACCTGATCCCATCAGTTCCCAGATGGCACCGGCGTTACTGGTGGAAATTTCGCCGCCGATAATGGCGTCAGGCGTAAAACGAACGACCAAGTCGATGATTTTGGCATAGTCCATTTCATTGGTCTGTTCGGTACGTGACAAAACCAAATGGACGCGGTTGGGATGCGGCACCAACAGCTCGCGCGTATCTTCAATGGTCACAATACGCTTGTTGATATCCAAAATCTTCAGCAGGTTATTCAGGAAAGTCGTTTTACCGGTTGATGTAGCACCGGAAACCAGGATATGGTCGCCGCGCTTAATGCTTAGCAACAAACGTTCATAGGGGTCTTCCGGGTCTTTGATGTCTTTCAACGGATTAATTTTGTGCAGTGCCTGCCCCTGCGTCAGACCATAATCCGACAGACCGAATGCCACGTCGTCGCTGTGAACACGAATGGTAAGCGCGACACCGCCGGTAAGGTCGTCCTGATCATACATGACGTTACGTCCGGCAATAGCCGAAAAACGGTGTTCGCCGGGAATGGTGGCATAAACGACCGGCGAACCCTCGACCGGATCAAAAGGCAGCTCATAGGTATTGGCGACAATATAGAGCAAATCGACCAGATATTCTTTGCTGAGTTTCTCGTCTTTATACATTACCCAGGGATAGGCGCGTTTGCCGCGCAGGCGCAGCCAAATCTGGCCGGAACGGTTGACCGCCACTTCCTCAATGTTGTCCTGATTGTACCAGTAGGACAACGGGCGCAAGACTGATTCCAAAACCTTAAAGCTCATATTTTTCTCCTGTCAGAACAACTGAGGAACGCTGTTATCCGTTTTTGCCGCGGAAGACGACGAAGATGAAGAGGACGACGAGCCGCTGCTGAACGAAGGCGGCGGAGGCGGTGTCGAACCACCGGCCGGCGTTGTCGGCATCAGCGCCGGAGCGCCTGCCGTCGCGGCGGGTTTCTTGCTCTTGACCTTGCTGTCGTCCATCAGGCGCGGTGCAGCAACAGCTTCGGCATCGGTTCCTTCGGCCTCATAGACAACGGAACCGGCAGTGGCGGCACGGTCGGCATCGGTCATGCCCATTTTACGCCTGTTCTGCGTATCGGTACGATCCTGCTCAAGCTTGTTATCATCGATAAGCACATCACGCTTGGAAAGGTTCTTGGCGACTTCGGCTTCATCTCTTTCCGGCGTTCTCAACCATAAATCTATGTTCGGGTAAACGATAATTCTAGTACCGGCCGGAACATAAGTCAGCGGTTTGATATTGGTTTTGTCAGCCAAAATCTGTTCAAAAATGCGGTTCATGTCCTGCAAAAAGTTCTGACGCGCGTCGTTGGCAGCCTGCTGGCGCGGAGATTCCGTATCGGAACTGCTGTCATCATCATCTTTCGGCGCCATGATGTAGGACGTATAGCTGGTCAGAGCCGTAGTCATAATCGGCAGCGTATATTTCTTGAACAGCTGCTGGTCAAGATAGCCGAGTGCGCCGCCGCGGCCCTGTGCATCGCCGGTAATACCCTGGAAGACAAACAGCGAACCATCCGGACGGATCAGACGTTCCCAGGTAATCTGAACCTTAGCCGACGAGGAAGTCGTTTCCGTGCCTGCAGTCAGGCCGCCCAGCGTACCCATCAGACGGCTGCCGGCCGGGATTACCACATTGCGTCCTTCTTCGGCATAAACGTTGCGTTCAACAAAGGCGGTTACCGGGGTCGGGTTGTTGCTGTCGATGGAGCGGGCGATAACCGCCGGAATCGGTTTGTCGGCAAAAATCATTTCGCTCAGGTTGACGCGCCATGAAGAAACGGCCTTGGCAATACCCTGTTCATCCCAGTTTTTCTGATAACCGTCAAAAGATTCCGGCCTGATGCCCGAGCTGATTTTACCGACGGACATAGCCTGCCGACGCTGATTCTGCGCCGCAGCCAATGCCGCGGCACGCTGCGGGTCATAACGCTCGCCGGGACCAAAGCCGCCGCCGGGGCCGAGATTGCCGCCGGCCCCCATACCGGTTCCGTAAGCGCCGCCGGGGCCGAAAGTGCCGGCAGGAACAAACATTCCCGACGAATCGGGCTTTTTGACTTCTTCAATACCGATAAGCGTACCGTCATCGTCAATAATCAGACCGTCCGGCATTTTTTTGCCGACGACATTGCCTTTTTTATCAACAACGCTGCCGTCGTCCATGATATCGCCGAGATATTCGCCGTCCGGCGTCAGGGCAATGCCGAGCGACTTGCGGTATTTTTTCATTTCTTCTTCCCCAACGACACCGATTTCGGGAATGGCACCAATTTGTACCGGTTTACTGTACCAATCGGCTCCGCCACCGTTGACCTTGCCCATAACCTTACCGTCAAGGCCTACAAATTCGCCATTTTCATTAATATGGCCAATAACGTTTCCGTTCAGGTCGACAACCGTGCCGTCCGGCAACACCCGCCCGATGATATTACCGTTCGCATCGCGCAGATAACCGTCATCTCCAACGACATAACCGTCTTTTGAGGTTTTGCCCCTGACTTTGCCGTCCAAACCGACGAACTCGCCGTTTTCGTTGATATGTCCGATAACATTACCGTTTAAATCGACAACGGTACCGTCGGGAAGAATACGGCCGATAATGTTGCCATTGGCGTCACGAAGGTAGCCGTCATCGCCGATAACATAATTGCCGGCAGCCGCAGCCTGTTCGGCGGCCAATCTTTCGGCTTCGGCCTTTTCGGCAGCCAAACGAGCCGCTTCGGCCTCGGTCAATTCCTTAAGCAGGCTGTAATACTGCAACGGTTTGGCTACGGCCAGAACGTTGCCGTTGCTGTCCAGAATACGGCCGTTGTCTTTCAGCGAACCGATGACATGATTGGCAGAATCGACCAGACTGCCGTTCAGTTCCAGTTCGCCGAGGACGACGTTGTTTTGGTTGCGAATGTAAAAATCGCGGTTACCACGGCCGGCAACCTTGTTTTCGCCGTTAATCAGAAAGCCTTTGTCAATGCGGCCGAGTTTTCGGCCGTTGACGGTAAGAACGTTGCCGTCACGGGTAATATAGCCGATGACATTGGCGTCATTGTCGTAAACGTACATGTCATACAGGGCATAACCGATATTTTTTCCGTCTTTCAAGACCGCACCGCCAAACTCAACTTTTCCCACCTCTTCGTTTTTGGCATTAAAGACGCGCGCGTCAGAGCCGACCCGCCCCAGAAAATTATTGTCGTTATCGAAAGCAAAGCGGTATTTGAACAACTGACCGACGGGTACGCCGGTTTTGGAATTGACATTGTCATTGGGCTGCATGTAGCCGATAAACTCGTTGGCTTCGTTGACGACCGTACCGTCAAGAACCGTGCGGCCGATAAAGACGCCGTTAACATTCATAACCGGATAAAACTCCGTCTGTCCGGCGATGATTTCACCGTCGGCATTGCGCAGTTTTCCCCGCTTGTCAATGCAGCCGAGCAGTTCGCCGCCATAAGCCGTTACCTGTCCGGAAGGCGATATGGTTCCCTGAATATTGCCGTTGAAGTCTATTACACTGCCGGGAATTACCTGATAACCGATGACGGCACCGGTTTCCGAAACCGCCTGCCCGTTCCAGAGCATGCGGCCGATAAACGTTTCGCGATAATTGCGGATGTCCCCCTGCGGCGTAACAACACCGAGAAGCGCACAATCGCCGTCGACCACGGCTTTATAACCGCTGGTTTCGCCGACCGGCAGGCCGGAATTGTCAATTACCAAACCGCCGTCAACTACTTTTCCGGCGACACGCCCGGCCGGATTGCGGACAGCACCGTCAATGTCCGCATAGCCAAACAAACTGCCGGTTACGCCGAGAACCAGATGCTGATCGGACGCCGTTCCAACCTGAGGATTAAAGTTGACCTCGGTATTCTTTCCGGCTTTGACAACCGAATTGTCCGGCAGAATTTTGGCTTTCGGTTTAAGTCCCTTATCCAGGATCATATTGGTTTCGGATAAAATACCCAAGAGTTCTCCCGCCGCCGAAAAAGCATAGTCGGCCGCAATATTCCGCCCCAGAATACGGTTGCGCTCGTCAATGTTGATGCCGGCTTCAGTCAGCCTGCCGAGAGCAACAACCCCCTTGTTATACATTGAGCCGTTCGGCATCATATAGGCAATAACAGCACCGGTCAGGTTATACACCGGCGCCAGCGTCATGGTCGAGCCGCTCAGGACGCCGTCGGAAGAAAACAAAAAGCCGAAAGGCGAAACGAATTTGCGTTCGCTGCCATCCATGACCGAGGCGTTAATACCGCTCATACCCAGCGATTTGCCGCCAGGAGCAATGACCAGTTCATTATTAAGCGTCGCGCCGAAAACAAGACCATTGTTGTCATAAGCCAGATTGGCGCGGACATTGCCGAGCGGCGTACCCTCAAGCGAAATAACCGCGCCGCTTTTCAGCGCATGGGCGCGCAGGGCGCCGCGGAAGTTGAACACAGGGCCGGCATTGACCAAGCGTCCGATAATCTTTCCGTCCTTATTTATAACCGTGCCGCGCGGACCGACCTGTCCGATAACTTCACGCGCCTGAGCCAGACTGCCGCCGGGCATAATCCGGCCGAGATAGCGGCCTTCCAAATCTGTCGCCGTTGCAGCCAAATCAACGGCAAAACCGATAATTTCTCCTTTGGCGTCGGCAATACGGCCGTCCGCGCGCATTCGCCCGACCAAATCGTCCTTATTGACAACCTCGCCGTTATAAGTAACAAAACCGATGTATTTACCGTTGTTGTCAAAGGCAAAACCAGACCTGACTATTTGACCGATAATCTGATTGTTTTCATTATAAACATAGCCGTTGGCCTTAACAAAACCAATTGTCTGCGCCTCAAAATCGGTAACGTTGCCGCCCGGCGAAACGCTTCCGATAAAAGCGCCGTCCAAAGAAATGACCATTTTGGAAGATATCAGACGTCCATCCAACAGATAATCGTTGCCAACCTTGCGGTAGGCATAACCGTCCGGCGAAACGAAACCAATCTGCTGTCCCTGAAGATTGGTATAAAGACCGTCACCGGTCAGACGGCCGACGGTTTTGCCATCGTCGGAATAAATCAGTCCCGGAAACAGAACTGCGCCGAGAACATTGAAATAATCGTCGACAACCAGACCATTCGGCAGAACCTTGCCGACAATCTTTCCGGAAGCCAGCCGCACCGAACCGTCGTTGGAAACCTTACCCAGAAGCTTGTTGTCGTTGCCGATGGCAATGCCCTGCGGAATGACGCCGCCGATAAGCTCGCCGTCAAAATTAACAATCAAGCTGTCGGCGGTAACATTGCCGATAAGCTGATTGTCGAGACTGACAACCTTACCGTCGGGAATAACCTTGCCTATAAGATCGCCGTTGAAGTCAATGGCCGTAATTTCAATTGCCGCGGCCGGAGCAGCAAAAAACAGCACGGAGAAAAAGGCAAGTGTCCGCACACCCGACCTGATTTTATTCAAAAGTTCTAATCGTCCGCCGTTCAAAGTCACCCTAATTCCTCCGGTTTTTGGCTACTTCCTGCAAAGCATAGCCGGAAACTTTTTTATCCAAATCTATAAACGAACCGTTATTTTTGATATAACCGATATTTTTGCCGTCTTTGCTGATTACGCTGCCGTCCGGCGCCAGCCTGCCCATATATTTACCATCATTTCCAAGAATTGTCGCGCCGATTTTGTAAATTCTGCCCAGAATATTGTCATTGGCATCAATTGCCAGACCGCCGGACAGGCTGCGGCCGATGACCGTGCGGTCACGGCTGACGACGTTGCCTGCCAAATCGACATAACCGGCCACTTTGTCGGCGTTGTCAATAACGATGTCGCCTTCGGCAATTTCGCCGACCAGACTGCCGGCCTGATTGATGACGCTGCCGTCGGAAAGCGTGCGGCCGAAAACGACGTTGTTGACATCAATGACCGTGCCGTCCGGCATTACCGCGCCGATGACATTGCCGCCGAAATCAATAACCGAACCATGCTTGACCAGGCTCAGGTTTTTGTCCGTCGAACCACCCGGCAAAACGGCGGTAATGTTTTCGTTCTTATTGTCCAGAACGTCGCCGAGCGAATTGACCCGGCCTTTGTAGTTGCCCCAGATGTCAATAACGATGTCTTCGGGAATGACTTCGCCGACGACTTCGCCGTCTTTGTTTAAAACCTTTCCGTCGGAACTGGTTATGCCTTCGTGTTTGCCGTCAAGGTTGATTACCGTACCGTCGGAAGTCGCATAACCGAGATACGAACCGTCATAACCGATGGCCGCACCATGCAGCAGAACCGCGCCGCGATATTCGTTGTTGTTGTCAATAAACAGGCCTTTGGCGTCAACCCGTCCCTGAAGCTCGCCGAAACGGTTGAGAACACGGCCGTCGTAATTGACCTTGCCGACTTTTTTGCCATAGAAATCGACAACTTCGCCACGCGGCAGAAGTTTGCCGAGCATACGGTTGAAAAAGCCTGTGCCCCGACCATGTATTTTGCCCAACGCAACGCCTTTGTCATTATAAACGTTGCCGTCAGGGAAAACGCGGCCCATAAACTTTCCGGAAGGATCGACGACTATCGACTTTTCGTCCAGTGCCACGCCGATAATCCGGTTGGCATCATCGGCAACCAGATTGTTGGCATAAAGTTTGGCTTCACCGCCGCCGGGTATCGAAACTTTGCCGTTTTCGCCGACAACGTTAAGAAAATTGCCGGAAAGATCATAAGCATAGCGGTTTTCCAAAACCTTACCCATGTAACCGCCGTCC
>ENA-UADP01000270-UADP01000270.1-human-gut-metagenome-genome-assembly--contig:-NODE-270-length-13937-cov-4.411396_pt1 | contig 13937 bp, 9 predicted proteins | sample MGYA00244263_ERZ654259 | MGnify/ENA primary metagenome ERZ654259 (study PRJEB26926, sample SAMN06165106) | human gut metagenome | biome: ENVO:00009003; feature: ENVO:2100002; material: ENVO:00002003...
CAGCGTCAGATGTGTATAAGAGACAGGTACACAGCGCCGCGACCTGCTCACGCAGCCGGTCGAAACCGACTTTCTGTTCAAAGTTCGCCGGATAGATCATCGCACAGAGAAAACATTCGAAACTATCGGGCCGCTTTCAGGGCCTTGAGCGAATCGCGCCGGGCATGTTTCGCCTCTTTTTTCTGCTGCTTGCGGTCGGCCTTTTCGGGATCGCGGCCGAACAGCGAGAAATGGACGTAACGAGCAGGATGGGCCTGCAAGTTGGCCAGCAGCGACGCCAAGTTCGCAGTCGCCTCGTTGAGCGATTCGTACAGACGGGGATCGCTGACGAGCTGCCCGACAGTCCCCTCCCCGGCATTGACACGGGCCAAGATCGCATTGAGGTTCATCAGAGTCGAATCGAGCGCCCCGGCCAGATTCTCACGCTGTATTTGGTCGGTAAAATTGCTTAAATTCAGGATAATACTGTCCATACGCGGAGAGTTCTCGCCGAGCATCTCCGAAAAACGGGTCAAATTCGCTACGGCGCTCTCCAGATTCGCACGCTGCGACAGCAACATACCGTTTACGCTGCCCGTAATCGAATTCAGGTGCGACATCGTACCTTCGATATTCGCGGCGTTCTGCTCCATAATCAGATTCAGGTTATCCATCGTGCGGCTCAAATCCCCCACGACCTGCGACATCTTCTGCTTGAAAAATTCGAGTTCCGAACCCGCCATATCCATCAGGCCCTTGCTGCGGCTCGAACAGAGGGTGTCCCCGGATTGCAGGTAGGTCCCGGCATCGCCCAGAGCGATTTCGATCGCTTTGGCGCCCATGATGCTGTTGCTGTAGATCCGGGCTTCGGAATTGGACGGAATCCGGTATTTCCGCTGGATCGTCAGTTGAAGTACGACCTCGTTACCGATCGAAGGATCGAACGAAATATCCGTCACGGCTCCCACCTTCACGCCCCGGATCAGAATCGGCGAAGCGTTCTGCACGCCATCGACCTGGTCGTAAGCGGCATAATAGACCGCGTTGCGACTGAAGATGTCGAACCCCTTCAGAAAGCGGATACCCGCCCAGAGGGCGCCGATCATCAGCACGGCGAAAATGCCGATCTTAACTTCTCTTCTCATATACCTGTTTTTTTCGTTTTATTTACTGTACGATCCGGTCGCCCCGACAACTCACCACGAACGCATCGCGGAACTCCCTGCGCACCTCGGCCAACTTGGCTTCGGCCTGCTTGCGGGTATCGAAACGCCCCACACAATACTTATACCTGAACCGGCCGCCGGTAACGAACTCCGTGACTTTTCCCCGGTAACTTTTGAACTGCCGGTCCTTGGGCGGCACGCGCTTGGCGCTGGCGATCAACTGCACGGCATAAAACGTCTTCTCCTGTTCGGCTTTCCCGGTTTTGACACTACCCTTATCCGCTTTGTCCGAAGCGGCAGCCGAAGCCGGCTCTGCGACATCGGCATCGGCCTGTTCGTAAATGGCATCGTCATCGACAAGCAGCGCACCCCGAACGAAAGCGACGTAATCCTTCACCGCATCGCACAGCGCACGTGCGATTTGAGCCTGCCCCTTCGCCGAATTCATATAAGCATACTCCTCCGAATTGGAAAGGAAACCTATCTCGGTCAGGATACCGGGCATATCGGTAGCGTAGAGCACTTTGAGCGGCTGCCGCTTCACACCGCGATTGTGCCGCCCGGACTTGACGTAATGTTTCTGCACCAGACGGGCCATCGCTTCGCTGTATTCACCATAGGTGAACTGCAGGTTCTGGATATAAGCCCGGACGATCGCCGCCGTCTTCTCGTTCGACATATCGAGCAGCTCCTCCTGGTTGTTATAATAGAGGGCCCTCTCGTTGGCGTTCTTCTCCAGCGGACTCTCACCCATAATCAGGGTTTCGACTCCCCGTGCCGACGCCGATGCCGCAGCATTGGTATGGATCGAAATGAACAGGTCGCCGCCCGCCTTGTTGGCGATATCGGCCCGAGCCTGCAAATCCTGGGTCAGACTTTCGGAAAACTGCTTGTCCGTCTTACGCGTGTAAACCACTTTCAACTGGGGGATCTCCTTCTCGATCAAGGCCCCGAGCTTCAGAGCGATCTGAAGGTTGAGATCTTTCTCATAAACGCCTCTGTAATGAGCTCCCGGAAACTTCGGCCCCCCGTGCCCGGCATCGATTACGACGACCCGCACGCCCTGTGCAATATTCTGCGCGGCAACTCCGTTGAAAGAGAGTGTCGCAATCAAAAACAGGGCAACAAGAAAAAGCGATTTCCGCATAGCAAAAGTGGCTGAAAATTTAACGGTTCTGAATTTTTTACCTATATTTGCCGGATGTTAAAACCCCCGCACTGAGGCCTTCGGAGCCATTTTCGGGCGGTTTTGCCGACTCGTCGGCAAAGGTATGATTTTTTTTGGAATTTTGGACAGGCTAAAGGCAAAATATATCTTCTCGGGAGCACTCCTGCTGCTCTTCCTGCTTCCGGTGCTCGGCATGGCGCTGCCGGGCGGAGTGCAGCATCCCGCGACACCCGAACGCCAAACACCGCCCGACAGCACTCCGACGCAAGCCGTACAAAAATCCCGCCGCGAAACCCGCCGGGAGATTCGGCGCCTTCAACGGGAAGCCGACCGCCCCCCGACCGCCGAAACACGTACGGAAGAGGAGCAGGATTCGCTTTTCGACACCAGGATCGACTCGATCTTCGGAGCGCCTCCCCTCTCGCCGATCGCCCCCGCCGACAGTACGGCTCCCACCGGCAACGACTCGCTGCTGCGCGATTCGTTGCGTCAGGACACGACCCAGCGCGATACGACCCGGAAAAAATCTTTCCTGGACGACATCATCAGCGGCAAAAACCAGGACTCGCTCTACTACGACGTACGCAACCGCACGGTCTATATCTACAACCAGGGTGATATCAACTACCAGAACATGAATCTCAAGGGAGATTTCATGCGGGTCAATATGGACGAAAAGATCATCTACGCCCACGGCAAGCGCGACACGATAGACGGCAAACCGACAGTTACCAACCCCACTTTCACCGAAGGAGCCGCCAATCCCTACACGATGGACACGATCACCTACAACATCGGCAGCAAAAAGGCGAAAATCAAAGGCGTGGCGACTCAGGAGGGCGACGGCTGGCTGATCGGCAACAACGTCAAAAAGATGGACGACAACACCATCCACATCCAGGACGGCAAATACACCACCTGCGACCAGACGGACCACCCCCACTTCTACCTGGCGATGACCAAGGCGAAGGTGATTCCCGGCAAGAAAGTGGTCACGGGTCCCGCCTACCTGGTCCTGGAAGACGTTCCCATCTACTTTCCGCTGCTGCCCGAGGGTTTCTTCCCGCTCAGTTCCGGCCCCAAGTCGGGTCTGCTGATGCCGACTTTCGGCGAGGAATCGACCAAGGGATTCTACATCCGTGACCTGGGCTACTACTTCACGCTCGGAGAGCACATGGACCTGGCCATCCGGGGCGGTATCTACACCCTCGGATCGTGGGAGGCATCCGCGATGTCGCGCTATATGAAGCGTTACAAGTACAACGGCACCCTGAATTTCAACTACTCGAACGTCCGTGTCGGCGACAAGGGCGAACCCGACTTCCTCCAGCAGAACAACTTCCAGCTCTACTGGCAGCATACGCAAGACCCCAAAGCCAATCCGGGATCGACCTTCTCCGCATCGGTCGATTTCCGTACCAGCGGCTACAACCGCTATTCGGCTACCAGCCTGAACGAAGCGCTCCAGACGCAGACAAGTTCGACGATCTCCTATTCGAAAAGCTGGCTCGGCACACCGTTCTCCCTTTCGGCCAACATGTCCGTTTCGCAGAACTCGCAGAGCGGAACGCTCTCGATCGCCCTGCCGAACGTCGTCTTCAACGTTTCGACCTTCTACCCCTTCAAACGCAAGGAGGCGATGGGCAAGCAGCGATGGTACGAAAAGATTTCGCTCCGCTACACCGGCAAGTTCAACAACAAGGCCAACGCCAAAGAGTCCGAAATCTTCACCAAGGAAACACTCCAGAACATGCAGTACGGCTTCGAGCATAGCATTCCCATCTCGGCGACGTACAACATCTTCAACTATATCAACTTCGGACCTACGATCAACTACACCGAAAAGTGGTATTTCAAAAAACAGGAGCAGGTTTGGAACCCGGTGCTGAACCGCATCGACAAACTCGACCCGGAGTACGGGTTCTACCGTCTGTACAACTACAACTTCAGCCTGCAGGCCTCGACGATCATCTATGGCCGCTACGAGGCCAAGAAGAAAACGCGCAAGATACAGGCGATCCGCCACACGATCACCCCGACGGTGAGCTTCTCCTACGCCCCCGACTTCTCCAAGCAGAAATACGGCTACGTAAAGACCGTGCAGAGCGATACGCTGGGTAATTTCAAGACCTACTCGCCTTTCGAAGGGAGCATCTTCGGCGTGCCCAGCTCCGGTCAGTCCATGGCCATCAACGCCTCGCTCTCGCAGACGCTCGAAATGAAGGTGCTCAGCAAACGCGATACCTCGGGTATGAAGAAGATCAAACTGATCGACGAACTCCGCATCGGACAGGTATCCTATAACTTCCTGGCCGACTCCATGGGACTTTCGAACATCCCCATTTCGCTGCGCACGACCGTTTTCCAAAATTTCGGCATCAATATCAACGCTACGCTCGACCCTTACCGGGTCACCCCGCAGGGCCAGCGTATCAACAAACTCTTTTTCCCGGGCCGTGTGGTATCGGCCAGCACTTCGTTCGGCTATACGTTCCAATCCCGCCAGGACAACTCCACCCCGGCGATCAACGACATCAACAGCGCCCCGGTCGATCCGGCCTACGCCAATCCGTTCTACGACCCTTACGGGCAGATGAACCCTGCGCTCCGACGACAATACATGACCCAGGCCTATTACGACTTCTCGCTACCTTGGAACCTGGGATTCAACTATACGATCAGTTACTCCTCTTCGCCGACCAACAACGGCACGACAGGATACCAGAAAAACATCACCCAGACCCTCGGTATCAACGGCAGCGTCACGATTCTCCCCAAAATGGGCGTGACATTCCAGGGTGGTTACGACTTCCAGGCCAAAGAGCTTACTCCGGCCTCCATCACCATTACACGCGACCTGCACTGTTGGCAGATGTCGTTCGCATGGATTCCCTTCGGTCATTACCAGAGCTGGAGCTTCAACATCGGGGTCAAAGCCGCCTCCCTTGCCGACCTGAAGTACGACAAGAGCCAGAGCATGTTCGACAATTTATACTAAATTTCGGACGCTTTCACGCATAATCCGCATCGAAATATGAAGATTCGATGAATTTTGGATTCTTTCTTGTTCCTTAATTGAATATTGTCTATATTTGTGGTAGCCCATAACCAGGACACGATGTAAAAACTCTCAAACATAATACCTCTATGATTATGAAAAAACACTACGAATCTACGGTTAAGGGGGAGGGAACTTCGTACTCCGCTCCTTCGGTTGAGATCCTCAGCATCTCGATCGAGAAAGGTTTTGCCAACAGCACTGTCCTGGACTATGGCGGAGCCGGCGAAGCAGGCGGCAGCGTTAATGACACCGATTACGGAGAATACTAACAAACACATCCTACGACTATGAAAACTTTTTTCAAATCCATTTTGGCTGTCGCAGTGTGTGCATCTCTGTTCGCAGCCTGTTCCAAAGACGACACGGTTTCCGACCCGTCGAACGGTCGTAAAGTAACGATGACGGTCACCGCATCGTCTGAACTCGAATCGGCATCCGGTTCCCGTACGACGTATGATCCCCTGACGGGGAAAATCTCGTGGAACGAAACCGGCGAATACCTTCAGGTGTTCGAAACGGCCGCCTCCAAAACCACATACGCCAACTCGCAGGAAGGTACGGTAAGCGACGGCACGGCGAAATTCGCCGTATCGTTCCCGGAGAATACGAACACTCCGCTCGTTTATAACGCGGTTTATCCCGCCTCGGCATGGATTACGTCCAACAATACGGACATCACCAACATGAAGGTCATCACTCCCACAGTCCAGCAGCCGACCGCTACGAGTTTCGATTCGAACGCGGACCTGCTGATCGCCAAATCGATCTCTGTGGAGAGTCAGCCGACCGAACTGCAAATGAGTTTCGGCCGTGCCGTCGCCATCGGTAAGATGACGGTCAAGAACCTCGCATCTGCGGAAAGTGTCCTCGGCGTCAAATTTACGGCTCCCGACAAAAAAGTCACGGGCCGCAGCTATGTCGATATGACGGCAGGTACCATCAAGGAGTATGGCTATATTAACAATTTCGCCGATAACGTGACGTTGAACTACTCTTCGGAGATGAACATCACGGCCAATAGCGAAGCGGGTATGACGGCTTATTTCACCTGCTTCCCGTTCGAGGTAGCTGCCGGTGAAACATTCACCGTTACCGTGACCACCGCATCGAAGATCTTCACCAAGACGGTAACCGTTCAGGAGGGCCGGACCCTGGCTTTCGCAGCGGGCGACAGTTCGACTTTCGCGGTCGATATGACCGGCGCTACGGAAGAGGAGAACGAAACATTGAGCGGCGACTACGTCATCACGGCGACCCAATCCGAAACAACCTATGCAATGAGTTCTTTAGCTGAAGGCTCCCGTTTGGCTCCCGTAGTGATTACGCCGTCTAATCCCTACAAAACCGGGGACGAAACCCTCATTTGGACAATTACCAAATCGGGTGACAACTACACGATCAGTCAAGGCGAGAACTACCTCTCCTGGGAAAGCGGCAACAGCGCTACGACCTCTACGACTCCTTATGAACTGGTAATTACCAAGAACAAGTCCGAAGGCACTTACCAAATCGCATCGGCAGCGACCCCTTCCCGTATTTTGGCGAAAAACGATCAAGCAGCTCTCGGTTTTGGATTCTATACCGGCAGTCAGACAAAAGATCTGACCCTAATCCCTGCCGAATACGTCAAGTTGCCTGAAATCACGTTGGATCAGACGACCCTGACACTGTCTTATAACGATACGGAAACTCACTATATCCCCGTTACGTTGAAGAACGCCGAAACGCAAGACGTTTCCGTCGCTATTTACGACGGCACTGAAGGAACCGAACAGCCGGACTGGATCACCACAGGTGATTACAACGGCAGCGAAAATCGCCTCGAAGTCGCAGCCACAGAAAATACGGTCGCAACACCTCGTACAGCACGCATCGTTCTTACCGCCACTACTTCACTGGGTACAGCCCAAGCGACGCTGACTGTTGAGCAGGCTGCTGCCGGCGCAAAGGCATGGGTTTCGGAAACTTTCGAAAACTATAAACCCGATGCAGGATCAGCCTACAACTCTAATGGAACTTTCAACGGTGTAACAACCGGGACTCCGGTATGGACCTACGTAAAATGTGGTAATCCGAACCAATCCAAAACCGACCGTACTACATTACGCACGGCAGGGATCACAGTTTCCAGCGAAACTTACCTCACGATAGGTAAGAACGGTTCATTGAGCGTAACAATCCCTGGCGGAATCACAGCACTCAAGTTCAACGCCTTGACAAGTTCGAAAGGCAGTGCAACCTTGACCGTAACAGCCGGAGGAGAAAGCGTAGGAACATTAAGTATAACCAAAAATTCAAAAAAAGTTTTCGAACTCTCGGATATAGTATGCAACGGGCAGGACGCAACGATCAAGATCGAGCAAAACACGGAAAACCGTACTACTATCGGTGATTTCTCTTGGCAGCCTGAGTGAACAGGAGGCGGAGTTCCGACTCCAGACCCTACCCCGGGAATTGCCACACCGAGCGTAAGCGACATAACTTCGAGTACAGCGAAGGTTTCCAGTAGTCTGACCGACGCCGCTTACGCAACCGAGGTGCAGTTCTTCTATTCCGCAACGAACGGCAGCGACACGGGAAGTGTCGTTGCCGCTGTTGTCGGAAACGAAGCGACCGCCAACCTCTCCGATCTTCTGCCCGCAACGACGTACACGGTTTACGGCGTCGTAACGGCGACCAACGGCTCCACGCCGCAGAGTTCTTCGACAACCTTTACCACCGAAGGAGCACGGACGGATCATGCCGCCTGGTACGAGCTTCCGGCCAAGGACAACGCAGGCAGCAATATGCTGCTGCGGACCTTTTACGACACGGCACGCAACCACACGATGTATTACGACACCTCGACCTACACGGCCTACTGGGTAGCTTACCCGTTGGCGGCCGGTGACCTGGGATCGGGACGTCCGAACGATCCGTGGGCTGCGACACCCGGGATTCCGACCTCGCAACAAATCAATGTCTGGGCCGGATCGTACGGAGTGAACGTAGGTTCCACCTCGAACATCTACGCTCGCGGCCACCAGATCCCGAACGCCGACCGCAACAAGGATCCCTATGGCACCATGTGTGCGCAGACGTTCTACGCTACGAATTCCACGCCGCAGATTCAGAACGGGTTCAACTCCGGCATCTGGAGTACGCTCGAAGGTGACGTGCGGACGCTCGCACAACAACAGACCGATACGGTTTACGTGGTTACGGGCGCCATCCTACGGACTGTAACCGGGAATGAAACGATCACATATATCAAACCGGCCAAGGATACCAAGAACTGTCCCGTACCGAACTACTATTACAAGGTACTGCTCAAAGTCAAAAGAGAGGCTTCGGGCAAGATCTCTTCGGCATCGACGGTCGGTGTATGGCTGCCTCACCGCGTCTATTCGGGCGAAAGCTACCAGAGCTACACCAAATCGGTCGCCGAAATAGAAGCGCTGACCGGATATAATTTCTTCGCCAACCTGCCTGCCGACATCCAGGCCGCAGCGGAGCAAAATTCGAACTGGAGTACATTCGCATCGTTCTAAACGGGCGAAAAAACCTCCGATACGACAAAACGACACGCATCATTCCATTCGATGCGTGTCGTTTTGTATTATCCATACATCCGAACGGCTCATTCTTCCGAAAAAACAGTTATCTTTACGAATCGGAAAACCGCCGAATCCGAAAACCGACACTCGAAGCGGATGCAACGAAGAGGCGGGAATATTCTGTCGCATCCGAAGGAGGCAAACCGCAAATATCCGATCGACGAGGCCCGTGATTGTCCACGAGGTCCCGCCGAACGCAGAAAACGAAAAAAACACAAAGTCAAAGCCCGGTTCTCCGTCCATTTCCCGCGATCCGGCTCCGTTATGCTACGACTCAAGTCCGAAAACCTCCGGTCGAAACTCCGGCGCATGCCCATGCTCCGCGCATTGCCGCCGCTCACGGCCGGCATCCTGCTGGCCGACCACTACGTACTGCCGCTGTGGTTGTTAGTAGGCGGATTCCTCGTCTGCGGTATCCTGGCACTGCTCGCCGACGACCGGGGCGCAAACCTCGCCACCCTGGGAGCCATTCTGCTTTTCGGCATGACCGTCACCGAACTGGGACACACTCCCGCTCCGCCGACCGGCACTCCGGGCGAATACGAAATCGTCGTCCGGGAACGCCTCTCCGAACGGGAAGGCAAAACGGCCTCCGGCGCATCGCTCCGCGCCCTGCGGAACTCCGAAACCGGAGAATGGCTCCCCGCCGCCGGAAACCTCGTGGTTCGATGCGACTCTTCGACCGTGCTGAATCCCGGCGACCGAGCCGTCGTACGCGGCAAAATCTACCCTTTCACCGCCCGTCACGGCGGCTACGGACGGCTGATGACCCGCCGGGGATACGTCGGCACCCTCTACCTGAACCGCTCAAGCCTGCTGCTGCGCGACACCCTGCACCGGGAGCTTCCCCCGAAGCATCTCTCCCTGTTCCTGCACGAACGGGCCGTCGCACGGCTCGACCGTCTGTCCCTGGCGCCCGACGAACAGGCCCTCTGCAACGCTATGACGGCCGGGGATCGACGCTCGCTCTCCCCTGCACTCCGTGCGGCCTACTCGCGCAGCGGGACCTCGCACCTGCTCGCCGTTTCGGGATTGCACGTGGGCATCGTCTTTCTGCTCGCCAACCTGCTGCTCTGGTGGCTGCCGCTCTTCCGGCACGGACACATCCTGCGCAATATCGCGGTCATCCTGCTCATCTGGCTCTATGCCGCCACGACGGGATTCCCGCCCAGCGTCGTCCGGGCCGCGCTGATGTTCTCCGTCCTGCAATTCGCCCTGGCCTCGTCGTCGGAATACGTCGGGATGAACACACTCGCCGGCGTAGCCTTCGTCATGCTGCTCTTCCATCCCGATTACCTGTTCGACATCAGCTTCCAACTCTCGTTCATCGCCGTCGCCGGCATCATCGCCTGGGGACTCCCCCTCTGCCGCCTCCTGCGAACACGCCGCAAAAGCATCGATATGCTGACCGCAACCCTCGCCATCGGATTTTCAGCGTCCGCTGCGACTGCACCTCTTATCTCCCATACCTTCGGCCAGATCTCGGTCGTCGGGCTGGCACTCAACCCCGTCGTCATCCTGCTCTCCTACGTCGTGGTCGGGAGCTGCACGCTCTGGCTCGTGATCCCGGGAACAGTGCTCGCACCGCTCTTCTCGGACGTCGCAGGATTCGCAGCCCGGGCACAGAACGAACTGATCCGAGCTGCAGCGGCACTTCCGGCAGCCGCCCTCGACATCCGGCTCACGACGACCCAATGCTGGATCGTTTACGGACTTTTCATCTTCGCAACCCTGCTCCTATGGAGCGCCGAACGGAAAAAATCGGTATCTTCGCTCCCGGAATGATGACTCCGGAACAATACCGACTGCTGCTGACTCCCGAAGTGCGGCGTACCGTCGAAGAGCAAATCGGCCGCGACCCTGCGGCGATCGCCCTCGACAAGCGTATTCCGCATGCGGCACTCATCGCCACGCAGGTCAAATACCTCGCACGGGCACGGACAAAACTCCCCTCCTACTACGAAGCCCGCTGCATCCTCCCGCCGCTGGCTTTCGAACAGGCCTCGAGCGAGGCGTGCGCGGCCCGCAAGAGTTGCAGTGGGGAACGGGTGCTCGACCTTACCTGCGGACTGGGCGTCGATGCCCTCTACCTCTCGAAACGCTTCCGCGAAGTCATCACCCTCGAACGGGATGCGACGCTGGCGGCCGTCGCCGGAGAGAATTTCCGGCGGCTGGGCGCAACGAACATACGGGTTATCAACTCCTCCGCCGAGGCGTTCCTCGCCTCGACCCGGGACCACTTCGACTGGATCTACGCCGACCCCGACCGACGCAGCGCCGAAGGGCGCAAGCTGGTGCGGCTGGAGGATTGTTCTCCCGACATACCGAAGCTGCTGCCGGAACTCCGTCGCATCGCCCCGAACCTCTGCGTCAAGAACTCCCCGCTGTTCGACGTCGGTGAAACCTTCCGGCTCTTCGGTCCCTGCCGCACGGAGGTGGTGTCGCTGCACGACGAATGCAAGGAAGTCGTCGTCTATGCCGACGGCACGGGTCCCCTGCTGACGGCCGTTGCGCTCGGACTGGGAGAATTTTCCTGTCCGCCCGCCGAAGCCCGTGCAACTCCCTGCGACAAGCCCTTCGATCCGGCCGCTTACCGCTGGCTGCTGATCCCCGACGTAGCGCTTCAAAAAGCCCGGCTGGCGCCGACCTACCTGCAAGGTCGCGCCGACATCTGGAGTCCGAACGGCTACGGATTCGCAGCGGAAAAGTCCGAAGACACATTGGGCCGCTGGCTGGAGATCGAGCGGATCGAGCCCTACAACCCCAAGCAACTGAAACGGGAGCTTTCCGGCAGCCGACTGACGATTCTGAAACAGGATTTCCCGCTCACGGCGGCTGAAATCGCCGCACGGCTCGGCATACGCGAAGGCGGCGAGCGACGGATCGCCTTCACGAAAATCGGGCAGGATTATTGGACGATCCGTCTAAAATAGCTATCTTTGAGAAACGTCCCGAAATGAAAGTCAAGAACGTCTTCACCTACTTCACGGACACGATCCTGCGGCGCAACGCAAACTCCTACCGCAATCCCCGCGTCCGGTGGGCCGTCAGACAGTACAAGCTGCTGTTCTACACGGCACGCGGCCTGATCGCCCACGATACGATCGTGCGCAGCGCCGCCCTGACGTTCTATACGCTCATCTCGATCGTCCCGATCCTGGCGCTGGTATTCGCCGTAGTCAAGGGATTCGGGCTTCTGGACGGCCTGATCGACGATCTCTACGCCCTTTTCCCGCAAAACGTCGAAGTATTGGACTACATGGTGGAATTCGCCCGCAAAGCCCTCGCCAATACGCAGGGCGGGCTTATCGCCCTGGTCAGCGTCGTAACCCTTTTCTGGGCCGTCATCCGGGTTTTCGGGTCGGTGGAGAGCGCTTTCAACAACATCTGGGAGGTTCAGTCCTCGCGCAATATCGCCCGCCAATACCTCAACTACATCGTCATCGCGATGGTCGCCCCGATCCTCTGGCTCGTGGCCAGCACGATGGGAGGTTATCTGCTCCGGTTCTTCGACGCGGGGAATACGTTCCTCGGCATCCTTCTTTCGAAACTTTCGGCCCTGGTCATCATCTGGGGCAGCTTCACCCTGATCTATGCCGTCGTGCCCAATACGAAAGTCTTGTGGCGCAGCGCTTTCATGGCGGGTATCGTCGCAGGAACGGTCTTCATGCTCTTTCAGTGGGGCTACCTCTATCTGCAAGGATGGATGACCTCCTACAACGCGATTTACGGCAGTTTCGCAGCCCTGCCGCTCTTCCTGTTATGGCTGCAAATCTCGTGGGAAATCCTGCTCTTCGGCGGCGAACTCTCGTTCGCCTACCAGAATATCGACCGTTTCGCCGAAGAGCGCGAATCGCTCGGCATCAGCAACGACCGACGACGCCGGATCATCCTGGCCGTCATGCTCCAGGTCGTACACCGCTTTCGGGAAAACGAAGGGGCGCTCCCGGTCGATGAACTCCGCCGCCGACTCTCGCTGCCCACCCGCATCGTGAACGATGTCCTGCACCAGCTCGTGCGCACGGGCCTGCTGATCGAAATCCGGAATCCGGACGACGACCGCGAAGTGGCTTTCGCCCCCGGACGGGACATCCACGAAATGACGCTCTACAACATTTTCAGAACCATCGACAATTACAGTTCGACACGCCTCTACTTCGCCGCGACCGAAGAAACGCGCCGAATAGACCGCGCGCTCGACGAGCTTCAGACGGCCTGCCGTACAGCGGGCGACCGGCTTCGGCTCATCGACCTGGACGACGCAGTGAACGCCGCCCGCAAACCGGCTTCCGGGCCGCAGCCCGAATCGAAACACTCGGAAAGATGAAAAATATCGTCCTCATAGGCAGCGGCAACCTGGCCGAAGCGCTCGCCCGCGCGATAAGCCGCACGGAAGGAGCAACATTGCTCCAGATCTTCGCCCGCAACGCGAAACGAGGTACAGCACTCGCCCTCGAAAACGGCACCGCGTGGAGCTCCGATCCGCGCGAGCTGGCCGCCGCAGACCTCTACATCCTGGCCGTCAGCGATGCGGCGATCACCACGCTGGCCGAAAGCCTGCCCATACCCGCCGAAGCCGCTGTGGTACATACGGCCGGAGGCATCGGAATAGAGGCTCTTCCCGCACGCTTCGACCGTCGGGGCGTTCTCTATCCCCTGCAAACCTTTACCCAAGGCCGCAGCGTGGATTTTGCCAAAATACCTCTTTTCGTCGAAGGAAACGACGACTCCTTCACCTCGGAGCTCGAAGCGTTCGCCCGCAATCTGAGCCGCACGGTATATCGTGCCGACTCCGACCGTCGCGTACGCCTTCACCTGGCCGCGGTTTTCGCCTGCAATTTCGTCAATCACCTCTACGCATTGGGAGGCGAGATTTTGCACGGGACCGAACTGCCCTTCGACGTACTGAAACCCCTGATCCTGTCTCTTATACACATCTCCGAGCCCACGAGACCGTACTAGATCTC
>ENA-UADP01000324-UADP01000324.1-human-gut-metagenome-genome-assembly--contig:-NODE-324-length-12617-cov-4.146792_pt1 | contig 12617 bp, 10 predicted proteins | sample MGYA00244263_ERZ654259 | MGnify/ENA primary metagenome ERZ654259 (study PRJEB26926, sample SAMN06165106) | human gut metagenome | biome: ENVO:00009003; feature: ENVO:2100002; material: ENVO:00002003...
AGATCTAGTACGGTCTCGTGGGCTCGGAGATGTGTATAAGAGACAGCTTCTTTATTGCAAAATTCAGGAGAAAATAAGTAATGACAGACATTAAGTCAATGACGATCGACGAATTAAAGAAACTGATGACCACTCTGGGAGATAAGCCTTTTCGTGCGAAGCAGATTTACAGCTGGCTGCATGAACACCTTGTTACTTCTTATGATGAGATGACCAATCTTTCCAAAAGCCTGAGGGAAAAATTGAAAGAATATCCTGTCACAGCACTGAAGATGGTAGATGTACAGACATCCCGGATTGACGGTACACAGAAGTATCTGTTCCGTCTCAGTGATGGAAATGTGATAGAGAGTGTTCTCATGCGGTATAAACATGGAAATTCTGTCTGTATTTCTTCTCAGGTGGGATGCCGCATGGGATGCAGATTCTGTGCATCTACCATAGGAGGACTGACCAGATGTCTTCTCCCGTCAGAAATGCTGGATCAGATATACAGGATACAGGCTCTGACAGGAGAAAGAGTTTCCAATGTTGTGGTCATGGGAACGGGGGAACCTCTTGATAATTATGAAAATCTTCTCAGGTTTATACATATCCTGACAGAAGACGGAGGACTTCATATCAGTCAGAGAAACCTGACTGTATCTACTTGTGGGCTGGTTCCGAAGATTTATGACCTTGCAAAAGAAAAGCTTCAGATGACACTTGCACTTTCCCTTCACGCACCTAATGATGTGAAGCGACGGGAACTGATGCCGATCGCAAACAAATACAGCATGGATGAGGTTCTGGAAGCCTGCCGTTATTATTTTAAAGAAACCGGGCGCAGGATCACATTTGAATACAGTCTGGTAGCCGGAGTTAATGACAGCGATGAGGATGCAAGGGAACTTTCCGGCAGAATCAGAGATATGAACTGCCATGTAAATCTGATCCCGGTAAACCCTATTAAGGAACGTTCCTTTGTGCGTTCAACAAGACAGGCTGTGGAGAATTTCAAAATAAAACTTGAAAAATGTGGAATAAATGTTACTATTAGAAGAGAAATGGGCAGTGATATTGATGGTGCCTGTGGACAGTTAAGAAAAAGTTATATGGAAAAAACAGAAAGCGAGAAGTGACATGAGGATATATTCAGCTACTGATGTCGGGCAAAAGCGGAAGATGAACCAGGATTATGTGTTCGCAACTGCTGACCCGGTTGGAAATCTTCCGAATCTGTTTGTTGTTGCAGATGGTATGGGTGGTCATAATGCAGGTGATTATGCATCCTCTCATGCGGTTACATCTATGGTGGAGGAAATCCGGCAGGATGCGGATTTTAATCCGGTAAAGGTAATCCGTCATGCCATTGAATGTGTAAATACCGAGATTCTTGCCCAGGCACAGCAGGATGAGAAACTCAGAGGAATGGGAACAACGATAGTGGCAGCTACTATCGTAGGACATTACGCTTATGTGGCAAATGTAGGTGACAGCAGACTTTATGTGATCGGAGAGAAGATTCAGCAGATAACAAGGGATCACTCACTGGTGCAGGAGATGGTAAGAATGGGAGAACTTGACCCTGAACAGGCAAGGAAGCATCCGAAGAAAAATATCATTACAAGAGCACTTGGAGCAGAGAAAACAGTGGATATTGATTTCTTTGATCTGAAACTGGAACCCGGAGATGTAGTTTTGATGTGTTCGGACGGGCTCAGCAACATGGTTGAGGACAGCCAGCTGAGGGAAATCATTTCTGACACATCTACAGATCTGGATGAAAAAGGCAGGATACTTATAAGAGAAGCAAACCGCAATGGCGGCAAGGATAATATTGCAATTGTATTGGTAGAACCATTCACAGACGAGGTGAAAGCATGTTAAAAACGGGAATGATCATAGCAGAACGCTATGAGATATTAGGAAAAATTGGTACCGGCGGAATGGCGGACGTATACAAGGCAAAAGACCATAAGCTGAATCGGTTTGTTGCTGTAAAAGTTCTTAAGCCGGAATTCAGAGAGGATACGACGTTTATCCGCAAGTTTAAAAGTGAGGCTCAGGCTGCAGCAGTCCTGACACATCCGAATATAGTGAATGTATTTGATGTTGGTGACGATAACGGAGTTTATTACATTGTTATGGAGCTTATTGAGGGAATTACTCTCAAGGAGTACATTTCCAAAAAGGGAAAGCTTTCTGTAAAAGAAGCAACCAGTATTGCGATCCAGGTCTCCATGGGACTGGAAGCTGCACACAGCCATGGGATTGTACATCGTGATGTAAAACCGCAGAATATTATCATTTCCATGGATGGAAAGGTAAAAGTAACAGATTTTGGTATTGCAAGAGCCGCTTCTTCCAATACCATAAGCTCAAATGTAATGGGATCTGTTCATTACAGTTCACCGGAACAGGTCAGAGGCGGATACAGTGATGAGAAGAGTGATATTTATTCACTGGGTATCACAATGTATGAAATGGTTACAGGGAAGGTTCCTTTTGACGGAGATACCACAGTAGCTATTGCTATCAAACATCTTCAGGAAGAGATTGTTCCTCCAAGTGTTTATACACCGGAGCTTCCCCACAGTCTGGAGCAGATCATTCTGAAATGTACACAGAAAAGCGTGGATCGCCGTTATCAGAATATGGAGGATGTGATCGCAGATCTGAAGCATTCTCTGATCGATCCACAGGGAGATTTCGTAACGCTGACGTCTGTGGATAACGAAGCAAAAACAGTTGTGATCTCAGATAAGGAGCTTGGCGAGATCAAACATATGCCGAAGCAGATCGCAAAGTCAGAACCTGAGGCTCTGGAAGAAGAAGTCAATGAAACAGATTATGATGATGAGCCGGAAGTGAAAAAGCACAGGAAGAAATCAGATAAGCCTGAGAAAAAGAAAAAAAGAGGCGGGCATGGGCTGACTATTGTAATGCTTCTGATGGGTGTTGTGATTCTGATAGCAATCATTCTGGTCGCAGGAAAGGCGTCCGGACTTATTGGAAGTAACAATGATACAGACAAAAAAACTGAGGCCTCAGATACATCGGAATCAGATGATGACGGAATGATAACTGTGCCGAATCTGGTAGGAAAAACAGAGGATGAAGCAAAGAATATCACAAAGGATATGAAACTGGGTATTCAGCCTATGGGCGAGGAGGCTTCAAATCAGGCAAAAGGAACCATTTCTTCACAGGATATTCCAAAGGGAAGTAAAGTAGAGCAGTATACGACCATTAAGTATTATATCAGCAAGGGTGCGCAGAAGATCACAATTCCGGATGTGGATGGACAGACCGGAGTAGACGCACAGCAGACTCTGGAAGATATGGGATTAACTGTTGAGATACAGAAAGAATACAGTGAATTAAATGATGATGGTACTCCGGTTACAGATCCGGGATATGCAGTCTCCACAACTCCGGCAGCCGGAAACTCTGTTTCAGCAGGAGACAGCGTAACACTGCTTGTCAGCCGAGGTGTAGACTATGGAGACAGTGTGGAGGTTCCAAGTGTTGTCGGAATGACAAAGAATGATGCAGTTACTACTTTTGGTAAGTTCCTCAATGTGGAAGTAAAAGAGGAAAAGAGTACAGAGGTGGCAGAAGGAGAAGTAATTTCACAGGAACCGGAAGCCGGAAACTGGGAAGATCCGGATAATGTAAATGTTGTGATCACAGTAAGTACCGGAGATCAGGAACCTTCGGCTCAGAGTGACAGCGCAGATACTGCTGCATCATCTGATGCTCCGGCACAGACAGCAGATAACAGTGCGGCGGCAGCAGCCGGGGAAGTATGGAAATGTACACAGACTCTGAATACTCCGTCAGGATATTCCGGAGGTCCGGTTCGTCTGGAACTGATCCAGAATGTAAACGGAACACCGACAGCTTCAGTTGTTCTGGAAGATCAGGTAATCCAGTTCCCGTATGATCTGGATATCACAGGTGCACCTGGTATCAGCGAGGGTACTTTGTATCTGTCTGAACAGATTAGCGGAACTTATCAGGAACTCGGAAATTATTCTATTACATTTGCTAAGGCAGAATGATCCATGCAGGGAAAGATAATAAAAGGAATTGCAGGATTTTATTACATCTATGCAGAAAATGATGAGATTTATGAATGCAAGGCAAAGGGAATATTCAGAAAAGATAAACAGAAACCTCTTGTAGGGGATAATGTGGAGATAGAGGTTTTGGATGAACAGGAGAAGGAAGGCAGTGTGACTGCCATCCTTCCCAGAAAAAATTCATTGATCCGTCCGGCCGTTGCCAATGTGGATCAGGCTTTTGTGATTTTTGCGATGGAGAATCCGAAACCTAATTTTATGCTGCTTGACCGTTTTCTGATCATGATGGAGAAAGAGAATGTTCCGGCAGTCATATGTTTTAACAAGAAAGATCTTGCAAAACAGGAAGAACTGGAGCTTTTATATGAAACCTATAAGAGTTGTGGATATGATGTGATTTTTTCCAGTACTTTTAATGGAGAGGGACTGGATGAGATACATGAGATCCTGAAAGGAAAAACAACTGTAGTTGCAGGACCTTCCGGTGTGGGAAAATCTTCAATTACCAATGCACTGCAGGAAAATGTACAGATGGAAACCGGGGAGATAAGTAAGAAGCTGAAACGTGGAAAGCATACCACGCGTCATTCTCAGGTGATACCGGTGGGACATGATACTTATCTGATGGATACACCGGGATTTTCTTCTTTATATCTGACAGATATAGAAGAACAGGAACTTAAGGCGTATTTTCCGGAGTTTCGCAGATATGAAGAACAGTGCAGGTTTCAGGGATGCAGACATATCCATGAACCGGACTGTGGCGTGAAAGCAGCATTGGCTGAGCATGAGATCAGCCAGCTTCGCTATGAAGATTATCTGGGACTTTATAATGAATTAAAAGAGAAAAGGAGATTCTAATTATGTATCAGTTGTGCCCTTCTATTTTATCGGCAGATTTTAACCGTTTGGGCGAACAGATCAAAACCCTGGAAAAAGAGGGGATTGAATGGCTTCATATTGATGTTATGGATGGTGATTTTGTACCGAGTATTTCTTTTGGAATGCCGGTGATAAAGTCTATCCGAAAGGAATCAAAGTTGTTTTTTGATGTACATCTCATGGTTACAGAGCCTGAGAGATATATCAGAGATTTTGTGGAATGTGGGGCAGATTCCATTACAGTACATGCGGAGGCATGTGAAGATCTTGAGAGAACTATTGAACAGATCAGGGAAGCAGGTGTGAAGGTGGGAGTTTCCATCAAACCGGCTACACCTGTAAATGATATAAGTCATATGCTCAGCGATGTGGATATGGTTCTGATCATGACTGTACAGCCGGGATTTGGCGGTCAGAAGTATATGGAAGAATGTACGGAAAAGATCAGGGAAGTACGTGAACTGATCGAGGCCGAGGATCTGGATGTAGATGTTCAGGTTGATGGTGGCATCAATGATGAGACAATGGAGACAGTGCTCACAGCAGGTGCAAATCTGCTGGTAGCAGGTTCTTATGTTTTCAACGATGATCTGGCAAAAAATGTAAAACATGCCAGAGAACGAATGGATGAGATCATAAGAAGGATTGACTGAGGAAGAGCATGATAGATACGATAATTGTAAGCGGGGGCAATATCCACAGTGATTTTGCCCTCGATTTTTTAAAAAAGAATGAAGCCTGTCTGATCGCAGCTGATAAAGGGCTGGAATTCTTTCTGGAGCATCAGCTTTTGCCGGATGCAGTTATTGGAGATTTTGACAGTCTGTCTGAAGATGGAAAAAAATTCCTGGAAATTCAGGAAGAAAAAAGTATGGACAGTGAAATTCCCTATGGGGGAATGACTGAGTGGAAATTGCAAAAAGGCTTTAGAAATGAAAAAAAAGAAATAAAAGTTATCCGCCTGAGACCGGAAAAAGATGACTCAGATACACAGTCTGCCATGAATTATGCGATCAGGACCGGTGCGAAAAAGATAGTGATCTTTGGTGTGACAGGAAACAGAGTAGACCATCTGATGGCGAATTTCGGACTCCTTGTCCTGGCACAAAACCAGGGGGCAGAAGTAACACTTGTGGATCGGTATAATTATATGAAGCTTATTTCAGACGGAACAGTTCTGAAAAAGTCAGAACAGTTTGGAAAATATGTGTCATTTTTTCCATTTGGAGGAAATGTGACAGATCTGACTCTGGAAGGATTTAAATATTCACTTGACCATTATCGCCTGACAACAGCAGACAGTGGACTGACAGTGAGTAATGAGATTGTCAGTGAAAAGGCAAAAGTTACCTATCAGTCTGGAACATTGCTTATGATCATGTCGCGGGATTAAGCGTGTCGCGGTAATACCGCACTTGCACATAATAAGTGGTTATGCTAGAATAATGAAAGTACAGTAAAAACATCTGAAAATACCGTAAAATCAATACATTTAAAGGAGATATTTAGAGATATGAAATTAGGAATCGTCGGATTACCCAATGTTGGAAAAAGTACATTATTTAATTCATTGACAAAGGCAGGCGCAGAATCTGCAAATTATCCGTTCTGTACCATTGACCCTAATGTAGGTGTTGTTACAGTGCCGGATGAGAGACTGAAGCTTCTCGGAGACTTTTATCATTCTAAGAAAGTGACACCTGCTGTAATTGAATTCGTAGATATTGCAGGACTTGTAAAGGGAGCATCCAAAGGAGAAGGCCTTGGAAACCAGTTCCTTGCAAATATCCGTGAGGTAGATGCAATCGTTCATGTAGTCCGCTGCTTTGAAGATTCCAATGTTATCCATGTAGATGGAAGTATTGATCCTATCCGTGATATTGAAACTATTAATCTGGAGCTGATCTTCTCAGACCTTGAGATCCTTGAGAGAAGAATTGCAAAAGTTACAAAAACAGCACGCATGGACAAAGAGGCTGCCAAGGAGCTTGATTTCCTTCAGAAGGTAAAAACACATCTGGAAGATGGCAAGATGGCAATCACTATGGAAATGGAAAATGAAGATGAAGAAGCCTGGATGTCTACTTATAATCTGCTTACCTGGAAGCCTGTGATCTATGCAGCAAACGTAGCAGAAGGAGATCTGGCTGATGACGGTGAAAGCAACAGCCATGTACAGGCAGTGCGCAAATATGCGGCAGAGCAGAACAGTGAGATTTTCGTTATCTGTGCAGAAATCGAAGAAGAGATCTCTGAACTGGATGATGATGAGAAGAAAATGTTCCTGGAGGATCTGGGACTGACAGAATCAGGACTTGAGAAACTTGTAAAAGCAAGCTATCATCTCCTTGGACTGATGAGTTTCCTTACTTCAGGTGAGGATGAGACAAGAGCATGGACGATTAAAATCGGTACAAAGGCTCCGCAGGCAGCAGGTAAGATCCATACAGATTTTGAGCGAGGATTTATTAAAGCTGAGGTTGTAAATTATCAGGATCTTCTGGACTGTGGTTCCTATGCAGGTGCCAGAGAGAAAGGTCTTGTAAGAATGGAAGGTAAAGAATACGTTGTACAGGATGGAGATGTGATCTTATTCCGATTCAATGTATGATGAACAGGTGATTTATGGAAATGTCGATACGTTTTCCGGGACTTGGCCTGGTCTTTGATTATGTGCCACGCTCATTTCAGATATTTGGAATGGAATTCACCATATATGGAGTACTGATTGCCGTGGGTGCTCTTCTTGGAATGGGACTTGTGACACTTGAAGCGAAACGAAATGGGGAAGATCAGAACAGGTATCTCGATATGATGCTTATCTCCCTGCTGGTTTCAGTGGCAGGTTCCAGATTATTTTATGTGGCTTTTTCATGGGGATTTTATAAAGAAAATCTGAATGCCATACTGGACTTTCGAAATGGTGGTTACGCTTTATATGGTGGTCTGCTCTTTGGATTTCTTGCGGCAGCGGTATTTTGCAGGATTACCAAAACGTCATTCTGGCAGAGTGCCGATATTGCGTGTCCCGGAATACTTCTGGGACAGGCTATAGGGCGCTGGGGTAACTTTTTTAACAGAGAGTCTTTCGGAGAATATACAGATCTGCCATGGGCAATGCAGATACCGGTTTCAGCTGTGCGGTCAGGAGAAGTTTCGGGAGCAATGAGAGATAATCTGCTGACCATAAATGGGATTTCATATATTCAGGTTCAGCCGATTTTTCTTTATGAAAGTCTGTGGTGTCTGCTGTTATTTCTGCTGTTGATGGCCATGCGCCGAAAAAAGAAATATGAAGGCGAATTGTTTATGATCTATCTGGCAGGTTATGGTCTGGGAAGGTTTTTCTTTGAATGGTTCAGAACAGATAAGCTTTATATTCCGGGGACAAAAGTGGGGATTTCGCTGGTAATTTCCGCTATATTATTTGCTGTTTTTATGCCTGTAGTGATCATACGCAGAGTGATGGCACAGAAAAGAGATATTATACGCCGGCAGAGGAAAAAAAGATTTCTGGATGAGTCAGTGAAAGAAAAAAAGATGTTTCCTGAGACTTCTGAAATGAAACCGGAACCGGAAATCCGGCCGGAGATGGATGAACAGGTAAAGCCAGATGTGGGAACTTCTCCCACAAATTCAAAAGAAGAACAGTAAAAAAACATATATCTGAAAGATAAGTGGGTTGAAAGTGGAAATTCAACCCACTTTTTGTGTATAAAAGCCCATTTTTCTCGTAAAAATAAGGTTGTTTCATAAATGTTAACAGAGTTCTAAATTTTAAAAATCTTTTTCTCCCCCTTGTTTTTTCAGCCTAAATAGTTTAGAATAAGCACATAAGTGGTAGAAAGTGGTGAATAGTGGTGGTGAGTGGGGAATAACGGCAGAGTCCATTACCACCTGAGAAATCTGAAGGGGAGATTCAGATTTTGCGAGAGTAGGTGAGTAACATGTTCATGGGAGAGTATAACCACACGATCGACGCGAAGGGGCGTCTGATCATTCCTTCTAAATTCAGGGAGCTCTTAGGGGAAGAGTTTGTTCTGACAAGAGGGCTTGATGGCTGTCTTTACATTTATCCGATGGATGAATGGGAATCCTTTGAAATGAAGCTCAGATCTTTACCACTTACAAATAAAAATGCCAGAACTTTTTCACGATTCTTTGTAGCTGGAGCAACTACATGTGAACTGGACAGGCAGGGACGAATCCTTGTACCGCAGACACTGCGCGAATTTGCCGGTCTGGAGAAAGATGTGGTTCTGACAGGTAATCTGAACAGAATTGAAGTTTGGAGCAAAGAAAAATGGAATGAGATCTGTGATTATGATGACATGGACAGCATTGCAGAGAGCATGCAGGACATGGGAATCACAATCTGACAGGTCTCGTTTGAAGTATCTTGCAAAGTAAATCCAGACAGGAGACGGAGATGGAATTTAAACACAAATCTGTATTACTGGAAGAGACCATTGAAGGTTTGGATATCAAACCGGACGGAATCTACGTGGATGGTACTTTAGGAGGTGCAGGGCATGCCGGTGAGGTATGCAGGAAACTTTCTGCCAAGGGGAGATTTATTGGCATAGATCAAGACCAGGATGCGATAATTGCTGCGAGTGAGAGGTTAGCCCCCTATAAACAGGCGACGATCATTCGCAGCAATTATTGTTACATGGTACAGGAACTGGCAGCAAGAGGCATCTATAAAGTCGACGGGATTCTCCTTGATCTTGGAGTATCTTCCTATCAGCTTGACAATGAAGAACGCGGTTTTACCTACAGGGTAGATGCACCGCTCGATATGCGCATGGACCAGCGCCAGACGCAGACAGCCGGCGATATTGTCAATGGCTATGAAGAAAAAGAGTTATACCGTATTATTCGTGATTACGGTGAAGATAAATTTGCAAAAAATATTGCAAAACATATTGTTGCCGCCAGACAGGTGAAACCGATCACAACCACCGGAGAACTGACAGAGATCATCAGAGAATCCATTCCCATGAAGATGCAGGTGAAGTCAGGACATCCGGCCAAGAGAACTTTTCAGGCAATCCGTATTGAGCTTAACAGAGAGCTCGATGTGCTGCGGGATTCTCTGGATGGAATGATCGATATCCTTGATGATGGCGGAAGACTTTGCATTATCACTTTTCATTCTCTGGAGGACAGAATTGTAAAGACGATTTTCAGAAAAAATGAGAATCCGTGTACCTGCCCTTCAGATTTTCCTGTATGCGTATGCGGGAAGAAATCCAAAGGAAAAGTGATCACAAGAAAGCCGATTCTTCCGGGGGAGACAGAGATGGAAGAGAATCCGCGTTCCAAAAGTGCAAAGCTTCGGATTTTTGAGAGAGTATTATAATTAGAGAGGCATGAAATGGCGAGAACGACCAGGAGTGAAACAGCAAGAAGAAGCAGAACCAGTGCCAGAACAAACAGAGGAATGTATGTTGACGGAAATACGGTCAGACGTCTTGCAGAAGTTCCGGAGAGAAAGAGGCAGCCGGGAAGACAGAATCCGGGAAGGCAGCAGACCAATCGAAACCGAAGAGTGCAGGCGAGTCCTGCGCAGGTACCAAGGCAGAAACATCAGTTGAGTAAAGAAGCACAGAAGAACAGGCAGAAGGCGACTGCAATGAACTGGGGATTTGTAGCGTTTCTGGCAGTTGTATGTGTGGCGATATTATTCTGCTCTGTGAAATATCTTCGTTACAAATCAGAGATTACCGCAAAGATGAGTACAGTTGCATCTCTTGAGGAGGAACTGGCAGATTTAAAAGAAGACAATGATGCATATTACAGCCAGGTGACATCAAATGTGGATCTGAATAAGATCAAGCAGACTGCATTGGGGAGACTGGGGATGAAATATCCGTCAGATGATCAGACAGTAACCTATTCTACATCGGGTAACAGCTATGTAAGACAGTATCAGGATATACCAGATTCAAAGTAGGTGATTAATTGAGCAATACGGGAAGAAAGAGTCGAAGAAGACCACAGAGAAAAATAAATCAAAACATGAAAGAAAAGCTGCTGATATTGTTTGGAATTGTGTTACTGCTTCTGGTAATATTAGTGCTGAGAATTACTTATATTAATGCTACCAGTGGAAGCAAATACAAAAAACAGGTGTTAAGCCAGGCACAGCAGAAATATGAGAGCCAGGTACTGCCGGCAAAGAGAGGCGATATTTATGACAAGAACGGAAATATACTGGCTACCAGCAATAAAGTTTATAATGTGATCCTGGACTGTAAAACTGTAAATTCAGATGAGGACTATGTAGAGCCAACAATACGTGCCTTAAATGAGGTGCTGGGGATTGATGAAGAAACAGTGCGTTCTCTTTTGGCCGATTCAAGAACCAGCCAGAGTCAGTATCAGGTACTGACAAAACAGCTGTCTATGGACAAAAAGAAAGAATTTGAAAAATATAAGGCAGAGGATGAAGATTCCGGTCTTACTAAAGCGCAGGCAAAGGAACGGGCAAATATCAAAGGCGTCTGGTTTGAAGAGGATTATCTGAGAAGTTACCCGTTTAATGAAACAGCATGCGATACAATTGGTTTTGCACTGGACAGAGATGTGGCAGATATCGGACTGGAAGGGTACTATAACAGCACACTGACAGGCGTAGACGGAAGACAGTATGGGTATATCAATGATGATTCAGATGTGGAGCAGACCATTATTGCTGCGGTGAATGGAAAAAGCATTCAGACCAGCATTGACATCGGTGCACAGCAGATTGTTGAGAAATATGTTAATGGATTTAAAGAGGCAATGGGGGCCAAGAATATAGGTGTCATTGTTGAAAATCCGTCCACCGGTGAGATTATTGCCATGGATGGTGGTGACCGTTATGATCTGAATAATCCGAGAGATCTTTCCGCTGTATATACAGAAGATGAAATCAAAGCGATGAATGATGTGGAAACAGTGGAGGCTCTGAATGGTATGTGGAGTAATTTCTGCGTCACAGATGCCTATGAGCCGGGATCTGTTGTAAAGCCGATCGTCATGGCTTCTGCATTGGAAAAGGGTGCGATACAGGAAACAGATACATTTGTATGCGATGGATCGCAGACTTTTGGAGATACTATGATCAAGTGTGCGGTTTATCCGAGCGCACATGGCACAGAGACACTGGGAGAGGTAATTGCAAACTCCTGTAATGATGCAATGATGCAGATTGGTGCCAAGATGGGAGCTACTCAGTTTATCAAAGCACAGAGTCTGTTTAATTTCGGAACAAGGACAGGGATTGACCTGCCGAATGAAGGCGCAGGTATTATCCATACTAAGGACAGTATGGGGGAAACAGAACTTGCATGTTCTGCTTTTGGACAGGGTTTTACCTGTACCATGATCCAGGAAATCAATGCGATGAGTTCCGTTATCAATGGCGGATATTATTATCAGCCGCATCTTGTGACAAAGGTTCTTGACAGTAATGGCGGAACTATAAAAACAATCTCGCCGATACTTCTGAAGCAGACGATTTCCTCCAGGATTTCCAGTGATATCAGAAGCTATATGGCATTGAGTGTACAGCAGGGTACCAGCCGTCATTCCAAAGTGCAGGGTTACAGTTCAGGCGGTAAAACAGGTACAGCGGATTGCCCGGCTTGCGGTGGACTCCGACTGTCTCTTATACACATC
>ENA-UADP01000365-UADP01000365.1-human-gut-metagenome-genome-assembly--contig:-NODE-365-length-11663-cov-3.654376_pt1 | contig 11663 bp, 9 predicted proteins | sample MGYA00244263_ERZ654259 | MGnify/ENA primary metagenome ERZ654259 (study PRJEB26926, sample SAMN06165106) | human gut metagenome | biome: ENVO:00009003; feature: ENVO:2100002; material: ENVO:00002003...
GTGCTATGCTTGTTTGCGTTGGGATTTTCATGCGGAAGAAAAAACAGGGAAAAAGCGCATGCGTTCTTGGACTGGGAATTGGTCTTGGAATGTTTGGCGCTTTTTTGCGTATTCCGCAGGATCTACGGGAAAAGCCGGATATCCGGCAGGAAAACGGTTACGATATTATAACCTATGCAACGGGAAGGGAGACGCAGGGGCAACCTGTCATCTGTGCCGGGATTCTGACTGACCGGCAAGGAGAGACGTGGACAATGCGGGTACTGGACGGAGCTGACGTGCATGGAGATATTCTGCTCCGTGGTGTGGAAAGGGAACACACGATTGCGGAGATTGTACAGGTAACAGGTACTTATGATACATTCGAGCATGTGAGAAATCCGGGTGGGTTCCAGTCACGCAGCTATTATCTTGCCCGGAATATCAGCGGATATTATTATGCACCGCAGGTGACGACGATCACCGTTAATCAGCGGGAAATACTTGGGCTGCCAAGGTATTTGTATTATCAGGGAAAACGTATATTATATGAATTGCGTATACGGGCAGACTGCCAGATTGCAAAGCTTCTTCCAGAAGAACAGGCGTCGCTTGTGTCTGGAATCCTGCTTGGAGAAAAATCAAGGATAGATGCAGAACTCAAGACATTATATCAGATGGGCGGGATTGCGCATATTCTGGCGATATCAGGACTTCATATTTCCCTGCTTGGAGGACTGCTCTTTCGATTGATGCGGCGGGCTCGTGTGCCGATTCCGGCAGCAGGAATTATCACGATAGCAGGACTTTTGTTGTACGGCATGATGACCGGAATGAGTCTGGCAACGATGCGCGCGATCTGGATGATGGTGATATTTCTTGTGGCGCAGATGTTCGGGAAATCCTATGATATGCCGACTGCGATGGGAATTGCCTTGTTCTTTATGCTTCTATGCAACCCGGTTCGCATCTTAGATGCCGGGATGCAGTTAAGCTATATGGCGATTGCGGGGGTATCACTTGGAAACTATGGGATGAAGCGCTTGCATAAAAAAACTGGATTTCGGCGGTTCCAGAAACGATATCCGCTTCGATTCCGTGTGGTGCAGAGCCTGTTTTATTCTGTAACATTGCAGGGGATGATGCTTCTTGTGGTGGCAAAAACCTATTACGAGATACCAGTCTATGCAGGATTGCTGAATCTGATCGTTGTACCGGGGATGACGGTTGTGGTAGCAGGTAGCTGGTTCGGCTTGCTTGTATCCATTGGCACGATTTCGCTTGGCAGGTTCGTCATGCTGCCGGTTGGGTGGATGTTACAGGGATATACATGGCTTTGCGAAAGGACACTGGAACTGCCGTGGAATACACTTGTTACAGGAGAGATACGAGGCTGGCAGATTGGCATGTGGTATGGCGGGATTGCATGCACGCTGGTATTGCTTCGCACAAAAACAAGAAATAAGCTGCGGGACTTTGTATATAAACATACCGGCAGGTTCTGGCGTAAAAGAGAGGTCGTGCGCTACACTGTATGCACGATCCTTATAAGTATGCTGTTACAGGGGGCAGGACAGGCGTTATGCGTGTGGCAGCAACGCACAGAAGCAATCTATTTCTTGGATGTTGGACAAGGCGATGGAATCCTGATACGATCCCCGGACGGAAGAAATATCGTGATTGACGGCGGCTCGACGTCACAGTCAAAATGTGGGACATACACACTGCTTCCGGCGCTGCGATCGCAAGGCATGACGGAGATTGACTGTTGGTTTGTGACACATACCGATGAGGATCATATCAGTGGATTAAAAGAACTTTTATTGCAGGGAAAACTGACGCAGATCAAGGTGCGGACGGTTGTCTTTTCCGCCTATGTGTTTCAGGATGCGGCATTGGCAGAGTTAGAAGCAGTGATTCGGGCTGCCGGAATCACAATCGTGTGGATGAGGGAGGGCGACGTGATCGGCGATGATACATTTACGCTTACCTGCCTGCATCCAACTGCAGAATATCGTGCAAAGGATAAGAATGCAGCGAGTCTGGCACTGGCATATCATTCTGATACATTTGACATGTTATTTACTGGAGACATGGATGCAGATGCCGTCGCAGATATGGATATACAACAGGATTATGATTGCATCAAGCTTCCGCATCATGGCTCGAAGTACTCGTATGTGGAGGGGGTCTATGCGCATGCGGACTATGGTTTGATTTCCTGTGGATACAATAACCGTTATGGACATCCACACACGGAAGTGCTACAAGGGTTAGCGCAGGAAGGGACGAAGGTACTTCGGACGGATGAGATGGGCGCAGTTGTTTTTCGGGGGAGATAAAAAGCTTGGAGGATACAATAATATTTAATAGGGACGAAGTGGTAATGAAATAGATTGTGTCAGAAAATTGATAGAAGAAGAAAGGTGTGATACAATGTATTCGTTGAAAACAACGAGGTATTCAAACGAAACAAAAGGTGAACATACCGAATAATAAGAGGAGTTAGTGTTCTATATCGGAGTCAACATGGCAAAAAAAGAAAAAGCAAATGGCATGGCCATTTTAAATGAACAAATCAATAAGAAAGAATTCAGTCGTGTGTATCTGCTTGGTGGAACGGAACCATATCTGATTTATCAGTATCGGGACAAACTGATCGCGGCGATGATCGATCCAAACGATACAATGAATTTTATCACCTACAAGGGTGAGAATTCCAAACCAGAGGACATCATTGAATTTGCAGATACCATGCCATTTTTTACAGAACGCAGAGTGGTGCTGGTTGAGAACAGCAATTTCTTCAAGAACGGCTGTGAAAAGCTGGAAGAAGCTTTAGAGGGACTGCCGGATACGACAGTGATGATCTTTGTGGAGAAGAATATTGACAACCGGAAGAAACTAAGCAAGCTTGTCGCACAGCTTGGTACGGTAGCAATGTTTGACGCACCGGACAGTGAGATGTTAGCTGTCTGGTTAAATGGAATGTTTGTAGAGGATCAGATTGCGATCAGCGGTGCGACATTGCGATATCTGATCGATCGAGTTGGAACGAGTATGAATCTGCTTAAAAATGAAGCAGACAAGCTCCGCTCCTATGCTGTGGAAAAAGGAAGCGTATCCAAAGAAGACATTGACCTGCTTTGTGTGAATCAGGTGGAAGACAAAATCTTCGATATGATTGATGCGATATCAGAAAAAAAACAGCAAAAGGCAATGGAATTATATGATGATCTGCTGTATTTGCAGGAGGCACCGATGAAGATTCTCGTGTTGATCACACGGAACTTCATGCAGCTTCTGAAGATCCGGTTTGCACTGGATACTGGTACACCAGAGGGACAGATTGCTTCGGCGTTCGGCATCCGTCCGTACTTTGTGAAAAAATATATTGCGCAGGCACGCTCTTTCACGAAAGAGCAACTGCTTTCCTGTGTGAGGTTATGTCAGGAAGCAGATACGAGCATCAAAACAGGTAAAATGCGGGATAAGCTTGCAACCGAGATGGTGATATTAGAGCTTTTGCTGCATGGAGGAGAAAAACAGGAAGTATAGTATAACAGATATAAAAAGCTCCACGCGTATAAGTTAAGCGTGGAGCTTTTGTGTTGTCGTAGATATTTACTTCGAACACATATAAAGCAGGTTTTCCCATCTGCGGTCAACCTCTTCCTGATACTGTACAAGCAGGTTCTCGTTTTCCGGCTTGAACAGATGCTTGAATCTTCCCTGTGGACGAAGGAAGTCTTCGATTGGAAGCTTCTTCTTTGGCTCATAGTTCAAGATCCACTTGCCTTCCACAACCTCGAACAGTGGCCAGTAGCATGTCTCTACTGCGAGCTTGCAGATTTTCATGATATCCGGTGTATCATAACGCCAGCCACGAGGACATGGTGACATGATATTTAAGAATGCTGCACCTGGTGTGTAGATTGCCTTCTCAGACTTCTCATACAGATCCTTCATGGTTCCGATGAAGGTAGACTGTGCAACATACGGAATATCATGGTTTGCGATGATAGATGCGAGATCCTTCCGGTTCTGCATCTTACCGTTGGAGCATTTACCAACTGGTGTTGTCGTTGTATCTGCGAACATTGGTGTCGCAGAAGAACGCTGGATACCGGTGTTCATGTAAGCACCATTATCGTAGCACACATATACCATATCATGATTACGCTCCATCGCACCGGACAGGGACTGGAGACCAATATCGTAAGTACCGCCGTCACCACCGAATGTGATGAACTTGTAATTCGCGGAGATCTTTCCCTTCTTCTTTAATGCGTGGTAAGCAGTTTCAATACCGGAAAGTGTTGCACCTGCATTTTCAAATGCATTGTGCATGTAGCTATCCTCCCATGCGGTATATGGATACATGAAGCTGGATACCTCCAGACAGCCGGTTGCATTTCCGATGACTGCCTTGTCGCCCTCATGCAGGGCACGCAGGACTGTACGAACAGCGATCGTTCCGCCGCAGCCTGCACACATTCTATGTCCCGGAGCGAGACGTTCCGGTTTGCTCATTACTTCTTTAAAATTAAATGCCATCTCGATTCCCTCCGTTACTTTCTAAGTCCGATATACTTGAACTGTTCTGCTTCCTGCTTGCCAGATACATAATCGATTAGATCCTGATAGATACCGCAGGCTGTTTCTACTGTGTAATCTCTTCCGGCAAGACCGTAGAAATAGTTGACGGTTGTTGATTCGTTCTTTGCATCGTATAAAGCAGCCTTCAGTTCAGAACCAAGTGGACCGCCGCATCCGGAGAAGCTCTCGGCACGATCCATGATCGCGATACCCTTTGCATTTTCAAGGGCAGCAGCTAACTCAGCGCCTGGGAATGGACGGAATACACGTACCTTGATCATTCCTGCCTTGATGCCCTGCTCACGAAGCTCATCAACGGCTTCCTTCGTTGTTCCGGCGGCAGAACCCATGATCACGATCACATACTCGGCGTCCTCCATACGATACTCCTCGAAAAGTCCGTACTTTCTTCCGGAGATCTTCTCGAATTCCGTTGCAACCTCTAAGATAATCTTCTTGGCGTTCTTCATGGCGATACGCTGGTTCATCTTAGTCTCCATGTAGAATGGAGAGTTTGCATAAGGACCAACTGCCATAGGCATATCTGCATTTAACAGGAAGTTTTCCGGTTCATAGCTTCCTACAAATTCTTTTACTTTCTCTGTCTCAATCAGTGAGATATTCTCAACTGCATGGCTGGTGATGAAACCATCCTGACAAGCCATAAATGGAAGCTTAACGTCCGGATGCTCTGCAATGCGGAACGCCTGGATGTAATTGTCGTAGGCTTCCTGATTGTTCTCAGCGTAGATCTGAATCCAGCCGGCATCTCTGGCACCCATACTGTCAGAGTGGTCACAGTTGATGTTGATCGGTCCGGTTAATGCACGGTTTACAACCGCCATAACGATTGGAAGACGATCGGAAGCTGCGACATAAAGTACTTCCCACATGTAGGCAAGGCCACAGGAAGAAGTAGCTGTGATTGCTCTTGCGCCAGCGGCGCAGGCACCCATGGTGGCACTCATAGAGCTGTGCTCGGATTCAACCGGGATAAACTCGGTGTCGATGTCACCGTTTGCAATGAAGGTGGATACCATCTGAGGAATCTCTGTCGATGGTGTGATTGGGAATGCTGCCATTACGTCAGGATTGATCTGCTTGATTGCATGTGCAACTGCCTCGTTACCTGACATTCTTTCACGAATTGCCATATTAGATTCCCTCCTTCATTGTAATTGCACCGAAGCTGCAGACGCGCTCGCAGATACCGCAGCCTTTGCAGTGGTCTAAGTCGAAGTCTTCTCTTTTTCCGTCTTTTACCGGAATACAGCTATCCGGGCAGACGGGTGTGCAGAGCAGACACTGTGTACATTTTTCCCAGTCGATCACTGGAGTTTTTGTTCTCCACTCGCCTGTACAGAATTTACGGGAACCGCCGCCGCCATAGATCTGGTTGCCCGGCGTCATATCATAGTAAGGACTATGTTCATTGATTTTAGAAATATCTGTTGCCTTTGACATTTATTTTACCTCCTCGAACGCCATTTTCAGTGCACGCATATTGCCGTCGATTACTTCCGGCTTCTTTGCGAATTTGTGTTCATAAGATGCCTGCATCTGGGATAAGAACACATCTTTATCCATGATGTCTGCAACCTTTACGATAGCAGCAAGCATCGGGGAGTTAGGGAAATACTTTCCAAGTGTTTCCATTGATACTTTGTGTGCATCAATCGTATAAACGCTTCCCTTGTATCCATTTAATAAAGGAAGAATCTCTTCTTTTGGACGCGGTGTGTTGATCACGATGGCACCATCTTCCTTCAGACCATTTGTGACATCTACGGAATGAAGCAGTGTCTCATCTACAACAACCACATAGTCCGGATGATAAATATTGGAATGTACCCGGATTTCGGATTCGCCAATTCGATTGTAGGCCGTGATTGGTGCGCCCATACGTTCCGGACCATACTCCGGAAATCCCTGGACGTGCATACCTGTGTTGAAAGCAACGTCCGCAAGCAGAAGTGCTGCGGTTTTGGCACCCTGACCTCCACGTCCGTGCCATCTGATCTCGATGTTCTTTTTCATATATTGCACTCCATTTCTCATAAATACAGTAAAAAACACAATAATTATACCATTCTGATAAAAAATGTAAAGGGAGTCGGTGGTTTTTCTTGGCAAATTACAATCTTTCTTGAATAATCTGGTTGAAATTGATATAATCAGTACGTTAAGCTTTTACACAACAAAAACAAAGGAGTTTTGTTATGCGAAGAAAGAAGAAAGACAAAAATAACATAAATAATCAGGAAGAAATTGATTTGATTCCGATAGAGTCACAGCAGGAAGAAACGGAAGTGGGTACACAGCCGGATGCGGAGCCAGAAAATCCGGAAGCGACGGCAGAAGATACATCTGATGCATCTCTGGAGACAGAAACGGAAGTAGAATCAATAAAAACGGAAGCAGAATCGGCAGAACCGGAAAGTTCGGAAGTGGCAGCAGAGGATACGTCTGCACAGCCGGAAACACCGGAGGAAGAAAGCGAATCTTCTGCATTGTTTGGTGCGTATGTTGCTGAGGAGAACAAATGGGAGCGCAAGAACCGGATCAAGGATGAGAAGATCAAGGCAAAACAGGAGAAGAAGCGTGCGAAGTACGCGGATGTTGATGACGATACATACGAGCAGATGAAAGCGGGCGGCGCTCATAAGTTTTTTGGTGTGCTGTCTTTGATGATGCTGATTGTCGGAATTGCCGCAGTTGCACTGTTTGTCTACCGTTTGGTCATTGCACCTTCCTACGCGCAGGTGGGAGAGAAGGAAAAAAACCTGCATGTAGAAGGATTTGCCACGGAGACAGATACTTCCAAATATGAGCAGCAGGTAACTGCCCTGCAGGGAATTGCAACTCCGTCTGACCTGACTGATACATGGGTGGAACAGCCGTTTGAGCAGGCAACACCAAGTGATGTATCTGCACAGGATACAGAAGGCGCTGATACATTACCGGCAGACGATGCAGAGGCAAAGCCTGTTGTGATTGATTAGGAGGTGCAAGGATGAAAAAGACATGGAATAAACTTATTATTGTGTCGTTTATAGTGCTTGCGGTCGTTGCCTGTGCGGCAATCGTATTCCTATATCCGTACTACAATGAATATAAGGTATTTGACGGTATTGAAGCTGGACAGTGGAACGAGGTGCAAAAAAGCTACGAAGCGTTAGATAGCGAAAAGCAAAAGGCAGTACAGGAAATGCTTCCGGATTATGCGAAGCACATCTGCCTGGAATATCAGACCGGTGAAAAAGATTACATTTATACAGTCGCAGCATATGATGCGATCAACAGTATCGATGAGACAAAGAGCATTTGTACAAAATACAATGTGCTTGTCAATCGTACCGAATACCGGGATGCGATCGAACAGATTTATAATTCAAACCAGAATTACAATGGACAGGGCGTTGTGCAGGCGAACGAGACGATCAACAAGATCAATCTTCGACTGGATACAGACACGAAAAAAGAGGTTGTAATTGAGGTTTTAAATGAGAAGTATCAGCAGTATGTAGATGGTGAAATTACGGCGGATGCGATGAACAGCTATATTTCTATTGTCAATGGTCTGGCTGTGACAGATATTGCAGATTATACAACCGTGCTCACCAATAACATTCAGGTGATCGAGTCTTATCGGGCATTGTATGACACAGCACAGGCAGCATATGATCAGGGAGATTATTTTACGGCATTGAATATTTGCCAGTCCGTGCAGTTAGATCCGCTGGATTCGCAGTATATTGATAAATTTTACTCATTATACAAGCTTGCGTATTCTACAGGCATGAATTATTATGACGGTCTGCTTGATACGTATATTGAGATCGGGGATAACCAGAACGCACTGAACCTGTTGGATAAGCTGGAAAAATATTATGCCGAAGATATGAATCTTCAGAAATACAAGCTGTCTATGGCAGCCGACTGGCAGAAGGCATATGTGAAGCTGGCAGAAAATGCAGATTCAGAAATCCAGAAGGTACTTGGAGAGACCGAGGACGGTATCAATATATTAGATTCGTTCTATAAAAATATCAAACCAGACAGTATGCTGTTGTATGATGTCGATGAGGACGGTGTGCCGGAGGCATTTTTCTATAACAGTATGGAACGCAACGAGACCTATGTGAGCTGCTTTATCTTTACCTACCGGGATGGCGCGGTTTCTTACCTTGGCTATGCGAAGGTGCGGAGCTTCTGCAGCGACAGCAGCTTTGTCGCATTTCCTTGGCTATCGACACGGACTTCCGGGGATGAATATTGCCTGAAACGGTATTCGGATGGCGTGATCACAGATGGACCGTATGTCCAGAATGTGGATGGTACTTATTATGTCAATGAGCAGGTTGTGGATGAGACGGAGTATCTCTCCCAGCAGAGTGAAACACTTGCAACATCTTTAAATAAGGGTGTGAAGGACTTTGATACAGCAACATTAGAAGACAGCGAAAGCTATATCTTAGCTTACAAATAAATTAAACGAGAGTATGGAGGCGAATTATGGTAAAACTTTATGAAACAGGTGCATACTTACTGAATGGTTCCGAGCTGGTTCCAGATGACGGACAGGCACAGGCAGTACTTGCATCGAAGGGTGTACAGACATCCAAAGAGGATGCATCGAAAAACACAATGGCATATGGAATACTCGAAGCACACAATACTTCGGGCAATATGGAACAGCTTAAGATCAAGTTCGATAAGATGACAAGCCATGATATTACATTTGTTGGTATTATCCAGACAGCGAGAGCATCAGGACTGACAGAGTTCCCAATCCCGTATGTACTTACAAACTGTCACAACTCTTTGTGCGCAGTTGGTGGAACAATCAACGAGGACGATCATGTGTTTGGTCTTTCCTGTGCAAAGAAATATGGCGGAATCTATGTACCACCTCATCAGGCGGTTATCCATCAGTTCGCAAGAGAGATGCTTGCAGAATGTGGAGCTATGATTCTTGGCTCTGACAGCCATACACGTTACGGTGCCCTTGGTACGATGGCAATCGGCGAAGGTGGCGGCGAGCTCGCAAAGCAGCTTCTGAAGCGTACATACGATGTGGCAAAGCCGGGGGTTGTGGCAATTTACTTAGACGGTGAAGTACAGAAGGGCGTTGGTCCACAGGACGTTGCCCTTGCAATTATCGGCGCAACCTTTGGCTGTGGTTATGTAAAGAATAAGGTTATGGAGTTCGTAGGACCGGGTGTTGATAAGCTGTCCGCAGATTTCCGTATCGGTGTCGATGTTATGACGACAGAGACAACCTGTCTGTCATCCATCTGGAAAACAGATGAGAAGATCGAAGAGTGGTATGAGACACACTACAGACCGGAGTGCTACAAAGAATTAAATCCGGGTGCTGTTGCATATTACGACGGTGTTGTTTATGTAGATCTCTCCAAGGTAAAACCTATGATCGCAATGCCATTCCACCCAAGCAATGTCTACACAATTGAGGACGTGAAGGCAAATCTGATGGATGTTTTGGACGATGTAGAAAAACGTGCGCAGGTATCCTTGGATGGCAAGATTGACTTTACACTGAAGGATAAGGTTGTTGACGGAAAGCTCTATGTAGAGCAGGGAATCATCGCAGGCTGTGCCGGTGGTGGATTCGAGAATATCTGTCAGGCAGCAGACCTGATCCGTGGAAAATACATTGGCGCGGACGAATTTACACTTTCTGTATATCCGGCATCCACTCCGATTTATATGGAGCTTGCGAAGAATGGTGTACTTTCCGATCTGATCGAGACGGGTGCAATCGTCAAGACTGCATTCTGTGGACCATGCTTCGGTGCTGGAGATACACCGGCAAATAATGCATTCTCGATCCGTCACTCAACAAGAAACTTCCCGAACCGTGAAGGTTCGAAGATCCAGAATGGTCAGATTGCTTCTGTCGCACTGATGGATGCACGTTCGATCGCAGCGACAGCCGCAAACAAGGGCTTCTTAACAGCTGCAACCGATCTGGATGTAGAATACAAGGGACAGAAATATTTCTTCGACAAGAAGATCTACGATAACCGTGTCTATAATGGATGGGGACATCCACAGCCGGAGCAGGAGATTAAGTTTGGACCAAACATCAAGGATTGGCCGGAGATGGTGGCGTTGACAGACAACCTGATGCTCAAGGTCGCTTCCGTGATCCATGATCCGGTTACAACGACGGATGAGCTGATTCCTTCCGGTGAGACATCTTCTTATCGTTCGAATCCACTCGGACTTGCGGAGTTTACATTGTCCCGTAAGGATCCGGAGTATGTAGGCAGAGCCAAGGCAATCCAGAAGGTCGAGCGTGTGCGTGAAGCTGGTGAGTGCATGGGCGAAGCAGATCCGAACATGAAGACAGCTATGCACAAGGTGAAGGAAATGTTCCCGGATGCATGTGGCTCGAATACCGGTGTCGGAAGTACGATCTTTGCGGTGAAACCGGGTGATGGATCTGCACGTGAGCAGGCGGCTTCCTGCCAGAAGGTACTTGGCGGCTGGGCTAATATCGCCAAGGAGTATGCAACAAAGCGTTATCGTTCAAACCTGATCAACTGGGGTATGCTTCCGTTTGTCATGGATGAGGATTACGACTTTGATGTGGATGATTATGTATTCATTCCTGGCGTTGCACAGGCAATCCGCAACAAGGATGAAATTATCAAGGCGTATGTTGTGAACAAGGATATGAAGGAGTTGTCGTTGAAACTGGGCGACCTGACAGACGATGAGAGAGATATCATTCTGGCTGGCTGTCTGATCAACTACTACAAGACACATTAATCAGATATATTCATTTAAACCTTTACACATGGTTTTCAATACTATATAATATACGCATTAGGAGCGTATATTATATGGATATTGAAAAGGACAGCCTGAAAAAACAAATACGGGAAATGACACAGCTTGGCTATATTGCACCGGAGGATCTTCCTTCGATTGAGCTTTATATGGATCAGGTGACGACGTTCATGGATAAATATCTTTCGCAGAACAAACGGTATGAGGAAGATAAGACCTGTCTCTTATACACATCTCCGAGCCCACGAGACCGTACTAGATCTCGT
>ENA-UADP01000381-UADP01000381.1-human-gut-metagenome-genome-assembly--contig:-NODE-381-length-11392-cov-5.876511_pt1 | contig 11392 bp, 10 predicted proteins | sample MGYA00244263_ERZ654259 | MGnify/ENA primary metagenome ERZ654259 (study PRJEB26926, sample SAMN06165106) | human gut metagenome | biome: ENVO:00009003; feature: ENVO:2100002; material: ENVO:00002003...
GAGACAGAGGCTGGGTGAGCCAGATGAATACCCTCTCCCAGCGCATCGGCACCACCGGAAGCACCTGGACGGACGCCTGCGGCCTCGACAGCGGCAATGTGACTACTGCCGTGGATATGTACCTCATCCTACGGTATCTGATGAGCTTTGATGCCTTCGTGGACATCTCGTCGGCCCCCGCCTTCACCATGCCCGCCAAGGAAAAGCACACCAAGAGTTTCGTGCTGCTGAACCAGAACGTCGCCCTCAACAAGACCAGCGGCGGCAGCTTCTACCGCAAGTCTATGCAGGGCGGCATGTGCGATGTGATGGCCTACAAAAACGACCACGGCGACCAGAGCTATGTTTCGTGGGCCAATCAGGACGGCTCCACCTATATCTTCTGCATCATGCAGAGCCCCGACACCTGTGACACCTACGGTTACGCCAACCGCCGCCCGGCCCTCTACGAAACGACCCGCCTCATCGACTGGGTGTTCCAGAGCTTTTCCATCCAGCCTGCGCTGGACACCGACCTTGCTCTGGCAGAGATCCCCGTGAAGTATTCCTCCGACACCGACACCCTCAAGCTCTACCCCGACAACAGCATGATGACCCTGCTGCCCTCTTCGGGCGACGGCACCGTGACCCAGAAATACTTCCATCTGCCCGACTATGTCTGCGCCCCCATCCAGCAGGGCGATGTTGTCGGCACCGTGGAGCTGAAGCTGGCCGGCGAGACCATCGGCATGGTCAACCTCATCGCCGGGCAGGACGTGAGCCGGAGCAGCCTGCTCTACTCTTTCTCGAAGCTGCAGGAGTTCTTCGGCAGCCTCTACCTCAAGGTAGTGCTCGTCGTCAGCGCCATCTGTGCCATCATCTATGTGGCGTGGGTCCTGCTCAACTCCCCCCGCACCCGCCATTCCTCCAAAAAAGTCCACCGCTATGGCCGTCCCCGCGACTGAGCCGTGCGGTCAGCTTCTTTTCTGAAAAAGCTGTAAAAAGCAGTTGACAAATACGCCCCCAAGTGGTAATATATACAGGCAGTCCGTGACTGCGAAAAACTGTATATGGGCGTGTTCCCGAGTGGCCAATGGGGACAGACTGTAAATCTGCTGCTTTTCAGCTTCGGTGGTTCGAATCCACCCGCGCCCATGAAAAAACCGCTGGTGTAGAGATACACTGGCGGTTTTCTTTTGCACAAATGTCAGACTCACATAGGCGGGTGGATGAGAACAGCTGCGGCCCGGCGCTTTGCGTCCCGCCGGGCAAAAACAGCCTGCTAGGCTGTTTTTAGTAGCGCGGCTTGCGTAATCCACCCGCGCCCACCCAAAAAGCTCAGCGTACGAAAATACTCTGGGCTTTTTGTTTTATAAAAAACTGAAGTTTCACTTTCTCGGGTGGATTCGAACAGCAGCGGAGCCGACTGCAACGACGACGAGCGCCGCCAGCGGCGGAAGCAGCGAGGAGTTGTTGGGGCCGCGGCCAGCGATACGCAAGCAAGGCACAGCGGATGCTGGGTGCCGCAACCCGTCCGCCCGCGGCGGAAACAGGGAGGCGAGGCTGGGGCAGCGCTCCGATTTTTCAAGGCCCCGCCAATGCGGTTGCCGCCATGCACACCGCCAGTAGTTTCGCCAGCGGCATACAGACCGGGAATGACATTTCCCTGCGTATCAAGAACCTCTGCGTCTGCGTTGATCTTCAGACCGCCCATAGTGTGATGGATTCATCAAGTTGATGGAACAGGTATAAGAAAGCGCAGGAACATTCTCAAAATGCTCCTGCGCTTTCTTTGCTTAATCTTCTAATCCATGGCTACCGGTCACATTCCCCAAATATTTCTCCGGATCACTGTTCAAAATCAAATCCGCGTAGCCCAGCGGGTCGTTATAGGTAAGGTAGTCCAGTTCCGTCTGCTGCGCCATAGTCACATCCAGTACATCCTCGACCCCGGAGCAGCAGCTCCATGCAGCCGGTGTCTATGTTGAATTTGCAGGCTCTTTCATCGCACTTCATGTTTGTGTCCTTTCTGCCTTACGGTACCTTTACAGTTGTGACTTTCGTTACACGGTTTTTCTTCTGATAAGGTTTTGGACACACAGCCGTTTGGAACAAGCCGGAGCTTGTCGGGGCAAGGCCCCTCCATCTTGCTTGCGCAAGACCGCTCTGCCGCTTAAAAGCCCCACTGGGGCTTTCATTGCTGCGCAACCGCGGCATTCTCATTTCCGAAGAAAACGAAAAATCCGAACCCTTCTCCTATCGAGAAAAGGTTCGGATTTTCATTGTTTGGTGCGAGTAGTGATACAGAACTTTTCGAAAACCATCGTAGTACAATTTGTTTTTGAGGCCATCGAATAGCAACTTGCTTGTATCGCACCCCGATGGGCAGCTGTATTGAAAAACAGTTGCCTTTTATATACCATACAACCTAAAAATTATCAAGTACGCGCAGCGTTCACTTCTCCCATCACCGGGAGCAAATGAACGCTGCTTTTTTTGTTTGCAACGAAAGGAGGCATCCGTGAAATGGCAGTTTTTCGGGTAGAAAAGAACAGTGGCTACACGGTCATGTCAAACCAACACCTGCGGAACCGGGCCTTGTCCCTGAAAGCCAAGGGCTTACTCTCCCAAATGCTCTCCCTGCCGGAAGATTGGGACTACACCCTGCAAGGGCTAGCCCGTATCAACCGGGAAAGCATCGATGCGATACGGCAGGCTATCCGGGAACTGGAACAGACTGGCTACATCCAGCGTTCCAGAGAACGGGATGAGAAAGGGCGGCTGCGCGGTGCAGACTATGTGATTTTCGAGCTGCCGCAGCCCGTTCCTGCATCGGTTTCACCTACATTGGAAAATCCAACGTTGGAGAATCCCACGCAGGAAAACCCTACGTTGGAAAATCCAATGCAATTAAATAAAGATAAACTAATTACAGAAAAACAAAAGAAAGAGGGATTAAATACCGATTCCATTCCTATCCATTCCCCAAACCCCTTGCCTTTGGACGAGGACGAGACAGCGGCATCGCTGCCGGAACGGACAGGAAGTCGAAAGGAAGCGGCCTATCAAATCTACCGGGACCTGATTTTGGAGAACATCGAGTATGACACCCTCACCCAGAATCCCCGGATAGACCGGGAACAGCTGGACGAGATCGTGGACATCCTGCTGGAAACGGTCTGCACTTCCCGCAAGTCCATCCGGGTGGCCGGGGACGATTACCCGGCAGAGCTGGTAAAGGCCAAGTTCCTGAAACTGGACAGCCATCACATCGAGTTCGTCATGGACTGCCTGCGGGACAACACCACCAAAGTCCGCAACATCAAGCAATACCTGCGGGCCATGCTGTTCAACGCCCCCAGCACCATCAACAGCTACTATGCGTCCCTTGTGGCGCACGATATGGCGCAGCCCGATTGGGGCCGCCCGCCCAACACCTGACCGAAAGGAGCGTCTACCCATGAGAACCCTTTACCTGCGGCGGCTGGTGGTTCCACCCTAGCTGCCGCTCTGAATTTTCTGCAACAAGGAGGGATTCATATTGCAGGAAGAAGTCACCCAGAAAACCATTGCCCTGTCCATGAAAACGGGCAAGCTCACCGCCCAAGCGCTGCAAGCCGCCCTGAAAAAGTATTTGCAGCACCGGGCCAAGGGGCCAAAGCTGCACCACGGCAAGCAAAGCCTGAAACAGCTGAAAGCCCATGGTGCGGCCCTGACCAACATTGAAGTCACGGAGGCGAACATCGGGGCGTTCAAGCCCTGCGCCAAGAAGTACGGCGTGGACTTTACCTTGCGCAAGGACAAGACCACCCAGCCGCCCCACTACATCGTGATCTTCAAGGCCAAGGATACGGACAATCTGGAACAGGCGTTCCGGGAGTTCACAGCCAAAACGCTCTCCAAGGAGCAGCGGCCCTCCATCCGCAAGGTGCTGACCGCAGCCAAGCAGAAAGCGGCCCAGCAGCCGAAACGTGCGAAAGAAAAAATCAAGCAAAGGGAGCTGGAACGATGAAGCCTGAACTAAAAAAACTGCTGGTGCTGAATCTGCCATATCTGCTGTTCGTGTACCTGTTTGCCAAATGCGGGCAGACGTACCGTCTGTCGGCGGGCGCGGATGCTTCGGCCAAGCTGCTGCACCTAACGAGCGGCATCTCCGCCGCCTTTGCAAGCCCGCTGCCCAGCCTGCACCCGTTTGACCTGTGTGTGGGCGTTGTTGGGGCGGTGGCTGTCCGGCTCATCGTGTACAGCAAGGGCAAGAACGCCAAGAAGTACCGCAAGGGCGAGGAATACGGTTCTGCCCGGTGGGGTACCGCCAAGGACATTGCCCCGTACATCGACCCCAAGTTTGAAAACAACATCCTGCTGACCCAGACCGAACGCCTGACTATGACCGGGCGGCCCAAAGACCCTAAGACAGCCCGGAACAAGAATGTGCTGGTGATCGGCGGCTCCGGCAGCGGCAAGACCCGGTTTTACGTCAAGCCCAACCTCATGCAATGCTTTCCCACTTCCGACTATCCCACCTCATTTGTGGTCACTGACCCGAAAGGCACACTGGTTCTGGAAACAGGCCAAATGTTCCAGCGGGCAGGCTACCGGGTGAAAATCCTGAACACGATAAACTTTTCCAAGTCCATGAAGTACAACCCCTTTGTTTACATCCACTCGGAAAAGGACGTGCTGAAACTGGTGAATACCCTTATCGCCAACACCAAGGGCGAGGGTGAGAAATCAGCAGAAGATTTTTGGGTGAAGTCGGAACGGCTGTTCTACACCGCGCTTATCGGCTACATCTGGTACGAGGCCCCGGCAGAAGAAATGAACTTCACCACCCTGCTGGAAATGATAAATGCCAGTGAAGCCCGCGAGGACGACCCGGAGTTTCAAAGCCCAGTGGACCTCATGTTTGAACGGCTGGAACAGAAAGACCCGGACCACTTCGCCGTCCGGCAATACAAAAAGTTTTTGCTGTCGGCGGGCAAGACCCGTTCCTCCATCCTGATAAGCTGCGGTACCCGTTTAGCCCCATTTGACATCCGGGAGGTGCGGGAGCTGATGGAGGACGATGAAATGGAGCTGGACACCATCGGGGATGAAAAGACGATTCTGTTTTTGATTATGAGCGACACGGATACCACGTTCAACTTCATTCTCGCCATGCTCCAAAGCCAGCTTATCAACCTGCTGTGTGACCGTGCGGATGATAAATACGGCGGTCGGCTGCCTGTCCATGTGCGGCTGATTCTGGACGAGTTCGCCAACATCGGGCAGATTCCCAACTTCGACAAGCTGATTGCCACCATCCGCAGCCGGGAAATCTCGGCATCCATCATTTTGCAGAGCCAGTCGCAGCTGAAAGCCATCTACAAAGATGCAGCCGAAATCATTTCAGACAACTGCGATTCTGTTCTCTTTTTGAGTGGGCGGGGCAAGAATGCCAAAGAGATCTCCGATGCGCTGGGAAAAGAGACCATCGACAGTTTCAACACCAGCGAAAACCGGGGTTCTCAAACCTCCCACGGACTGAACTATCAAAAATTAGGAAAGGCGTTGATGTCAGAGGACGAAATTGCAATCATGGACGGCGGCAAATGTATTTTGCAGCTGCGGGGTGTGAGGCCGTTCTTCTCGGAGAAGTTCGACATTACCAAACACCCGCACTACAAGTATCTTGCAGATGCGGACAAAAAGAATACCTTTGATGTGGACAGGTTCTTATCCATTCTACGCCGGAAACGGCAGCAGGTAGTCGCACAGGACGAAAGTTTTGACCTGTACGAAATCGACCTGTCGGATGAAGATGCAGCCGCCGAATGAGGCGGCATTTTTTGAAAAAATTTTTGAGTGCCGCAGAACAAGCGGCAGAAAGTGAGGACCTTATGGAATTTTTCAACAGCGCAGTCGATACTTTGCAGACCATCGTGGTCGGTCTGGGCGGTGCCCTGTGTGTCTGGGGCGGCATCAACCTGTTGGAGGGTTATGGACAGGATAACCCCGGCAGCAAGAGCCAGGGCGTGAAGCAGCTGGTCGCGGGCGGCGGCGTTGCCCTGATCGGCGTGACCCTTGTCCCGCTGCTGTCCGGGCTGCTGGGCTAAGTCCTGCATCGCTGCCCACAATTTTCCGAACAACTAACACTTAAAATCCTACTCCGCGCTCTCCCTCTCACATGGGAGGGCGCGGGAAAGGAGGTATCTTTGCTTGATTAGTGAGATCATCGAGAAATGGATAAAAGGCATTTTGATAGATGGCATCACGGGCAACCTCTCCGGCCTGTTCGACAACGTGAACGCCAAGGTGGGCGAAATCGCTTCGGACGTTGGCTCTACCCCACAGGCATGGAACAGCGGCATTTTCAATATGCTGCGCAGTCTTTCCGAAACGGTAGTGCTGCCCATTGCAGCGGCTATCCTTGCCCTTGTGATGTGCCATGAGCTTATCCAGATGATTACCGAAAAGAACAATATGCACGACTTTGACACCTCCATGTTCTTCCGCTGGATTTTCAAGTCTGCTTTTGCCATCCTCATTGTCAGCAACACATGGAATATCGTTATGGGTGTGTTCGATGCCACCCAGAGCGTTGTCAATCAAAGTTCCGGCGTGATCATCGGCGAAACATCCATCCACTTTGACCGCCTGATACCCGGACTGGAATTTCAGCTGGAAAGCATGACCATTGGCAGTCTGCTCAGCCTGTGGTTCCAGACCCTTGTAGTGGGCCTGACCATGAACATCCTGTCCATCTGCATCTTTCTTGTGACCTACGGCCGCATGATTGAAATATATGTGGTCACAGCGTTAGGCCCTATCCCGCTTGCCACCATGGGCAGCAGCGAGTGGCGCAGCACCGGGCAAAATTATTTGAAGTCTTTGCTGGCACTGGGTTTCCAAGCGTTCCTGATTATGATTGTCGTGGGCATCTATGCGGTGCTGATACGCAACATTTCGGGCGCGGCGGACATTGCCGGGGCCATCTGGGGCTGCATGGGCTACACCGTGCTGCTCTGCTTCTGTCTGTTCAAGACCGGCAGCATCAGCAAATCCGTGTTCGGTGCCCATTGAGAAAGGAGCGTTTGAATGGCGTATGTGACCGTTCCCAAAGATTTGACCCATGTAAAATCCAAAGTCTTATTCGGGCTGACCAAGCGGCAGCTGGTCTGCTTCGGCGGTGCGCTCCTCACGGGCGGACCGCTTTATTTTTTGGCCCGGAACTATCTTTCCAACAGTGCAGCGGCCCTGCTGATGATTTTTGCCATGCTGCCGGGGCTGCTGTTCGCTCTGTTCGAGCGGCACGGCCAGCCCCTTGAAGTAGTGATTCAGCAAATGATTCAGTGCTGCTTTATCCGTCCCAAGGAAAGGCCCTATCAGACCAACAATGCTTACGCCGCCCTTGTGCGGCAATACCAAATGGAACAGGAGGTAAAGGCCATTGTCCAGAAAAACGATACCCCGCGAAACCGAAAAGCCCAAAAAGCTCACCCGCGCCCAGAAAAAAGAAATTGATGCCGTTATCCGCAAGTACAAGGGTGACGGCAAGCCCCGCACGGCGCAGGCCACCATCCCGTATGAGGCCATCTACCCGGACGGTGTGTGCCGCATTGACCGACGCACATTCTCCAAGTGCATTGCCTTTGAGGACATCAGTTATCAGCTGGCCCAGCCGGAAACAAGAACCGCCATCTTTGAACACCTGTGCGACCTCTACAACTATGTGGATGCTTCCATCCATGTGCAGCTTTCGTTTTTGAATCGCAAGGTTGACCCGGTGCAGTACGCAAAAAGTTTTGAGATCGCACCGCAGGGGGATGATTTTGACGACATCCGCGCCGAGTACACCGCCATCCTGCAAAAGCAGCTTGCCAGCGGCAACAACGGCATTGTGAAAACCAAGTACCTGACGTTCACCATCGAGGCCGACAGCCTGAAAACGGCGCGGGCACGGCTGACCCGCATTGGCCTTGATCTGCTGGGCTACTTCAAGACCATGGGCTGCGTGGCACACGTCATGGATGGGCAGGAGCGTTTGGAGGTGCTGCACGGCATCTTCCACCCGGACGGGGAACCGTTCCGCTTTGACTGGGACTGGCTGGCGCCCTCCGGCCTGTCCACTAAGGATTTTGTGGCCCCGTCCTCCCTCTGCTTCGGCACGGCCAAGACTTTTGGACTGGGCGGCAAATATGGAGCTGTGAGCTTTTTACAAATCCTTGCGCCGGAACTTTCGGATGAAATGCTGGCCGATTTTCTCAAAACGGAAAGCGGCATTCTCGTCAATCTCCATGTGCAGGCCATCGACCAGACCGAGGCCATCAAAACCATCAAACGGAAAATCACAGACCTTGATGCTATGAAGATTCAGGAACAGAAAAAGGCAGTCCGTTCCGGGTACGACATGGATATCCTCCCCAGCGACCTTGCCACCTACGGCGAGGATGCCAAAAAGCTGCTGAACAAACTGCAAACAAGAAATGAGCGATTGTTCATGCTGACTTTTTTAGTGCTGAACGTGGCCGACACCAAGCAAAAACTGGGCAACGATGTGTTCCAAGCGGCAGGTGTGGCCCAGAAGTACAACTGCTCCCTTGTCCGGCTGGACTACCAGCAGGAGCAGGGCCTTGTGTCCAGCCTTCCGCTGGGTATCAACCAAATAAAGATTCAGCGCAGCCTTACCACCTCCAACGTGGCGGTGTTCGTGCCCTTTGTGACGCAGGAGCTTTTCCAGAGCGGCGCGGCCATGTACTACGGCATCAACGCAAAATCCCACAACATGATCATGCTGGACCGCAAGCAGGCCCGGTGTCCCAACGGCCTAAAGCTGGGCACGCCCGGCAGCGGCAAATCCATGAGCTGCAAGTCTGAAATCGTCAGTGTGTTTTTAACGACTGCTGACGATATTTTTATTTCAGACCCAGAGGCCGAGTATTACCCGCTGGTCAAGCGGCTGCATGGGCAGGTCATTAAACTTTCGCCCACCAGCAAGGACTATGTGAATCCTCTGGACATCAACCTGAACTACTCCGAAGATGACAGCCCGCTGGCCTTGAAGTCGGATTTTGTGCTGTCGTTCTGTGAGCTGGTCATGGGCGGCAAAACAGGTCTGGAAGCGATTGAACGCACCGTGATAGACCGTGCCGTGAAAGCCATCTACCGCCCCTATCTGGCGAACCCCTGCCCGGAGAATATGCCGATTTTGTCTGACCTCCACCAAGCCCTGCTCGACCAGCACTTGCCGGAAGCGGACCGGGTAGCGCAGGCACTCGATCTGTATGTGTCTGGCTCGCTGAATGTTTTTAATCACAAAACGAATGTGGACATCCACAACCGGCTTGTGGCCTTTGACATCAAAGAGTTAGGCAAGCAGTTAAAAAAACTGGGGATGCTCATTATCCAAGACCAGATATGGGGCCGCGTTACCCAGAACCGCAGCCAAGGCCGGGCCACATGGTATTTTGCAGACGAGTTCCACTTGCTCTTGAAAGAGGAACAGACCGCCGCGTACAGTGCCGAGATTTGGAAACGCTTCCGCAAATGGGGCGGCGTACCCACGGGCGCCACCCAGAATGTGAAGGACCTTCTTTCTTCCCCGGAGATCGAGAACATTCTGGAAAACAGCGACTTCATCACGCTGCTGAATCAGGCATCCGGCGACCGCAAAATCCTGTCGGAACGGCTGAACCTCTCCGCAGACCAGCAGAAGTACATCGACAATTCGGAACCGGGCGAAGGACTGCTGATTTTTGAGAACGTGGTGTTGCCGTTTTCCAACCCCATCCCGAAAAACACCCAGCTCTATAAAATCATGACCACCCGGCTCAACGAGGTGGTGGAGCTATGAGCTTAACGCATTTTAGCTTGTTTTCCGGCATCGGCGGCATCGACCTTGCCGCAGAAGCAGCGGGGTTTACCTCTGTCTGTCAATGCGAGTGGGCAGCGTTTCCTGCCGCTGTGCTGGCAAGCCACTGGCCGGAAGTGCCCCGCTTTCAGGACATCACCACCGTAACAAAGGAGGCTTTCTTTGAAAAAACAGGACTTCGCACCGTCACCCTCATTTCAGGCGGCTTCCCGTGCCAGCCGTTCTCCACCGCAGGGAGGCAGCGCGGCTTCCATGATGAACGCTACCTCTGGCCCGAAATGCTGCGGGTTATCCGGGAATTGCAGCCCCGTTGGGTGCTTGGAGAAAATGTTGCTGGCTTCCTCCGTATGGGGCTCGACAAAACGCTCATTGACTTGGAGCAGGCAGGTTACGATGTTCGGGTTTTCGTATTACCTGCTGCTGCCGTTGGCGCGTGGCACGAACGGAAACGGGTATTCATCATCGGCACCGCTGCTTCCCACGCCCCTTGCCAGCGACACCGGGGATGTGGGCAAGGGGCTGGACATCCAAATCTCTGCGAATGGCAGTTACCGCAAGATGAACAAGGATGGCAAGGCGTGGACGGCGCGGCTTTCCCATGTGGTCTACCGGATGACCCCCACCACGCTGGAAAAGCCCTACCTCAACCCGGACTGGGTAGAGTGGCTGATGGGTTTCCCGCGCAAATGGACGGACATTCCCTTTGGGCAGAAGAGCCCTCCGACATCCCGCGTCTGACCGAGGATGTGCCGAACCGCAGCAAACGGATGAAAACACTAGGCAACGCGGTTTCACCGCCGCAGGTGTTCCCGATTCTCAAATACATTGCGGACATTGAAACGGGCCGCTGTCCGATGGGAGGTGAAGAACCTTGAAAGAATTGCAGGCAAAAGCCAAAGTCACCCAGACCATGACCCGTGACGGTCTGGTGGTAGAAAATCAGGCCACTGGTACTGTCGAGAACATTTCCAGCCGGGAGGCGGAACAGGACTACTCCACGGATGCCGAGGGCAAGGCCGAAAAAATTCTGGAACGGGCCGAGGACGTAAAGGACAAGCACAAGGCAAAGAAAAAGACCAAACAAGCCGCGGAAATCGCTGAAAGCGAAGATGGTCTGCACCGCTCTGCTTCCCGTCTGGAACTGACCGAAGAAGAACGGGCAGACCCGGCGTTGCAGCCGTACATCCAAAAGGCGGAAGCGAAAGCTGACAAGCTGGATGCCGCCCGCGCCGCTCTGCCGAAGAAGCTTGTCCCGGTCAAGGAAAAAGTTTACGATGCAGCCAGCGGCAAGGCAAAATCCACCCTGCGGTTTGAGCAGCAGGACAAAGGCCCGCCCAGCCTGAAACCAAACCCGGCCAGCCGCCCGCTGTCGGAAGCATTGCTGTTCGCTCACGGAAAAATCCACGAGGTCGAACACGAAAATGTGGGTGTGGAGGGTGGCCACAAGGGTGAAGAACTGGTGGAGCGTCAGACCGCCAAAGCCATCCGCGGCGGCATCCGACACCACAAGTTGAAGCCCTACAAGGCCGTGGACTGTCTCTTATACACATCTCCGAGCCCAAG
>ENA-UADP01000399-UADP01000399.1-human-gut-metagenome-genome-assembly--contig:-NODE-399-length-11114-cov-4.813455_pt1 | contig 11114 bp, 10 predicted proteins | sample MGYA00244263_ERZ654259 | MGnify/ENA primary metagenome ERZ654259 (study PRJEB26926, sample SAMN06165106) | human gut metagenome | biome: ENVO:00009003; feature: ENVO:2100002; material: ENVO:00002003...
GATCTAGTACGGTCTCGTGGGCTCGGAGATGTGTATAAGAGACAGCTATAAAAATCATAAAATTTGACAAAAAAATAAGCCGTAAATGGCTTAAATAAAGGATTTGTATTAAAACACTAAAAAAAGAAGTGTAAAACTCCCGACAAAAAAGAAAAAAGTACTTGCAAATTTGTGCTACATGTATATAATAAGACTTATAAAATCATATAATGATATATAATCAATTATCATTTTTAAGGAGGAATTATGAGAGACTTACATGCATCACAGATTAAGGTCGCAGTTGAGGCAGTGAAAGCCAGAAAGGAGGTCAATGAGGTTTATTTCGTCGCTTGTGGCGGATCCCAGGCAGTGCTTATGGCTGGACAGTATATGTTCGATAAGGAGAGTTCGATCCCTTCCCACGTATACACCGCGAACGAGTTCGTATATGATACGCCGAAGCGTCTCAATGAGAACTCCGTCGTGATTTCCTGCTCACATTCCGGAAACACACCGGAGACCGTAGAGGCAACGAAGCTTGCACGTTCCAAGGGCGCCCTTACGATCTGCTTATCCAACCTCGAGGGTTCTCCACTCTGGGAGGCAGCAGAGTATCCTGTTCACTATGACTGGGGTAAGGAAGTAAGCGATTCTGATAAGAATAAGGGTATCCTTTACGGCTTACTTTTCAGCCTTCTTTCCGTACTCGCTCCAGATGCGAAGTGGGATGTATGCCTGAAGGAGCTCGAGAAGCTGACCGATCTTTCTGCACAGGCGAAGGCACAGTACGATGCACAGGCGAAGGCATGGGCGAAGCGCAACAAGCGTGAGAAGACCATCTACACCATCGGCAGCGGCATCAACTATGGTGAGGTTTACTCCACCGCGATGTGCTGGTTCATGGAGATGCAGTGGATCAACTCCGGATGCATCCACTCCGGTGAGTACTTCCATGGCCCGTTCGAGGTAACCGATTATGATGTTCCATTCATGCTTGTAAAGTCCATCGGTCACACCAGACACCTCGATGAGCGTGTAGAGAACTTCGCAAAGAAGTTTACAGAGGATCTGCTCGTACTCGATCAGAAGGATCTCGATCTTTCTACGGTAGCTGATGAGGCGAAGCCATATGTTGCAGCCATCCTTACCGGCGTGGTGATCCGTCACTTCGTAGAGGCGATCGCCTTCGAGCGTGGTCACTCACTCGATGTTCGTCGTTATATGTGGCAGATGCAGTACTAAGATACAGTACGAAGAGGAAAATATATGTCGCTTAAACTGGTTATTTTTGATGTAGATGGACTGCTGCTCGATACAGAGAGGGTATGGCAGGATGTATGGTATGATACGGCAAGAGACTTCAGGATCGACGACTGGAAGAGAGAGGACTTTCTGAATGTGGTTGGTCGCAGTGGACAGCCGGTGTATGATTACATGGAAGAGTTGTTCCGTGGACGCTGCTCCACAGAGGAATTCATGAAAGTCGCCCGTCAGCATGGAGTAGAGCGTCTGGAGCGTGAGCTCACCGCAAAACCGGGTGCCGTGGAACTCCTGAACTGCATCAAAAAGGCCGGACTTCCGTGTGCGGTAGCGACCGCCACCAGTCGATCACTGACGGAGGAGCGCCTGACTCGCTTACAGCTCATACAGTACTTTGACTATATCTGCTGTGGTGATGAGGTCGTCGAGCGGAAGCCTTCGCCGGAAGCGTACCTGAAGGTGCTTGCGAAGATGAATACAGCACCGGAGGATGCACTGGTTTTCGAAGACTCGAAGGTGGGCGTCCAGGCAGCCTGGAATGCCAGGATCCCGGTCATCATGGTGCCGGATCTGATGCCGCCGACGGAAGTCCAGAAGCGACAGGCCATAAAGATTATCGCCTCTTTATCAGAGGCTGTTCCAATCATAGAAGAATTAAGTAAGGATGGTACGAAACATGAAAGATGCATTTGATGTGCTGATGATTACACATGCAGGATTGTGCAAGGGATATGCAGATGTATTGAAGCTGATCCTGGATATCGACGAGGATGATTTCGGGACGCTGTCGTTCGAAAACGGAGAGTCACTGGATGACTTTTCAGAAGCAATCCGTGCGACGATCGAGGAGAGATATAAGGATCGGAATCTGGTCGTCCTTCTGGACCTTCCGGGAGGATCGCCGGCGAATACCGTCTTACCATTCATGAGCTCGTCGAGAAAACTGATCGCGGGTGTAAATCTCCCGCTGGTACTGGAAATCATGGCAATGAAGAAGAGCGGTACGACATGGGAGGAGCTGGACCTCGATGATACCTGTAAGAGTGCAGCCCAGAGCATCGTACTGTACAACAACTTTTTAAATGGAGGAAATGTATGATTAAGTTAGTTCGTGTAGATCATCGTCTTTTACATGGTCAGGTGATTTTTTCCTGGACCAAGCAGGTAGGCACCAACTATATCATCGTCGCCGATGATAAGGTTCCGAATGATCCGATCAGCATGATGGCGCTCAGCATCGCGAAGCCGGTGGACTGTGAGCTTAGTATCATTCCGTTTTCACAGCTTCGGAAGCTGGTGGATGAGAATGCCAGCAAGAATATCATGATCATCGTAAAGGGACCGGCAGAAGCACTTCAGCTTGCGAAGGAGCTTCCAGAGGTGACCGAAATCAATTATGGCGGTGTGGCGAAGAAGGCCGGTTCGAAGGAGTACGGTAAGGCCGTGTACTTAAATGAAGCAGAGCTGAAGGCCACCCAGGAACTGATTTCGATGGGAAAGAAGATCTATATTCAGATGGTGCCATCCTCCCCGATCGAGCATGCATCATTTGAGAATTAAAAAAGGAGATGTCGTATGCTAATTAAAGCGATCTTACTCGGTTTAGTTGGTATCGTCGGTGTCATCGACTCCAGATTGATCGGACGTCAGAACATCGGCAGACCACTGATCCTGAGTACACTGGCAGGCCTCGTATTAGGCGATGTCAGACAGGGTGTAATTTTAGGTGCATCCCTGGAACTTATTTCCATGGGATTTGTAGCGATCGGAGCAGCCGGACCACCAAACATGCAGTTCGGAAGTATCATCGCCACTGCGTTTGCGATTCTTTCCGGTGCCTCCACGGAAGCGGCACTGACCATCGCCGTTCCGGTCGCCGTCATTGGCGAGTTCCTGAGTGTCATCATGCGTATGGTGATCGCGCAGTTCTCTCATGTAGCGGATAAGGCCATCGAGAACGGACAGTTCAAGAAGGCGATTCATATCCACCTCTGGTGGTCCTTCGGCTTCAACGCGCTGGTTTACTTCATCCCGATCTTCCTGACCGTTTACTTCGGTACGGATCTAGTTACGAACCTGGTAGCTGCGATTCCGCAGGCCATCACGAACGGCCTCACAGTCGCTGGTAACCTCTTATCGGCCCTCGGATTTGCGATGCTGCTGAGTTCAATGCTGTCGAAGAAGATGTTCCCGTACTTCCTTCTCGGCTTCCTGATCGTCGCATATTCCGGTCTCAGCCTGATCGGTGTGACCATGTTCGCCGCGATCCTGGCATTCATCCTGGATAAGGTTCTGTATGGAAAGGGGGCAAATGCATAATGGAAAATCAGAAAGCATTAAAGAAGGTAAGCGATAAAGACTTACGTAAGGTCTTCCTGCATTCCCTCGCGATTATGTGCTCATGGAACTATGAGCGTCAGATGCACATGGGCTTCATGTATGGCATGGCACCGGTGCTTGACAAGCTGTATGCAGATGATGAGGAGAGAAAAAAGGAAGCGTATCAGCGGCATATGGAGTTCTTTAACTGCACACCGCAGCTGACACCGTTTATCATGGGCCTCGCCGCTTCCATGGAGGAGCAGAACGCAAATTCAGAAGAGGGTGAGTTCCAGACCGAGTCGATCTCCATGATCAAGACCAGTCTGATGGGGCCGTTCGCCGGCATCGGTGACAGCTTCTTCCAGGGAACCATCCGAATCATCACCTTCGGTATCGGCCTTTCGTTCGCACAGCAGGGCAGCATCCTGGGACCGATTCTCGCAGTACTGCTGTTCGCGATTCCGTCATTGCTGTTTGCCTACAATGCAACCTTCTTCGGCTACAGGTCAGGTAATAAATACCTCGCGAAGCTGTACCAGGAAGGACTTATGGATCGCGTAATGCACTTCGCATCCATCGTCGGTCTCGCCGTCGTCGGCGGTATGGTAGCCAGCATGGTGTCCATCACCACGCCGCTTACCTTCTCCACCGGTGGTACGAATCTGGTCATCCAGGATATGCTGGATTCCATCATCCCGAAGATGCTTCCGTTCGTATTTACGCTGGGCATCTACAATCTCGTTCAGAAGAAGGTCAATACCAACGTCCTGCTGATCGGCATCGTCCTCTTCGGCATGGTCATGGGTGCACTGGGCATTCTCTAAACAGAGCGATACACTTCTTTAAAATACCACAGGGCACTGTGGCATACCCCTGAAAAAATATCCAGACTTCCTGCATGCATAGTGAATTCGAGATCCGGAAAGCACTATACCGTGCTGGAAGTCTTGTTTATAATGAGAACTTATTTACATGATGACTTAGATGACATGGTGACGTATGCAGGAATCCCGCTTATTTGCAGAGGGGACTTACGTATGAGCTCACGCAGTGAAAAGAAAGGATAGATAAAGATGAAAGAATTTACATATGTGATCAAGGAAGAACTCGGACTGCATGCGAGACCAGCCGGACTGCTGGTGAAGGAAGCGAAGAAGTTCCAGAGCGCTACGACGCTCGCGGCGAAGGGAAAGACCGCAGCTGCCGGCAAGCTGATCGCCATCATGAGCATGGGCGTCAAGCAGGGCGATGAGGTGACCGTGCAGGTCGAGGGTCCGGATGAGGATGCTGCGTTCGAGGCACTCGAGAAGTTCTTCCAGGAAAATCTGTAATTCATCGATCGATATAGAATCTGAGGGGACAGGAAATGGAAAAATACATCGGAAAGTCCGTTTATAAGGGAACGGCGATCGGTCCGATCAATGTTCTGAAGAAGAGTGATGGCATCGTAAAGCGTCAGCATGTCGAGGATGTAGCGGCAGAGCTCCAGCGTCTCGAGGATGCGAAGAAACAGGCGCAGGCCCAGCTCGGCGCGCTTTATGAGAAGGCGCTTCAGGAGGTTGGCGAGGTGAACGCGCAGATCTTCGAGGTGCATCAGATGATGCTCGAGGATGAGGACTACCAGGATGCGATCCACTCGATGATCGAGACGGAGGAGCTCAATGCTGAGTACGCGGTGGCGGTCACCGGAGATAACTTCGCCGAGATCTTCGCGAATATGGATGATGAGTACATGCAGGCACGTTCCGCGGATGTGAAGGATATCTCGAATCGTCTGATCCGGAATCTGAGTGGTGAGGAGGAGCTCGACTGGGCGCATATGGAACCGTCCATCATCGTGGCGGATGACCTGACACCGAGTGAAACGGTGCAGATGGATAAGCGTAAGATCCTTGCGTTCGTCACCGTCCATGGCTCGACGAACTCCCATACCGCGATCCTCGCGCGTATGATGAACATCCCGGCGCTGATCGGTGTGCCGGTGGAGCTCGACAGTCTCCATTCCGGTACGATGGGCATCGTCGATGGCAAGGATGCCGTGTTCTGCGTGGATCCGGATGAGGCAACCATCGCTGCTGCACACGAGATGCAGGCGAGGGCGGCAGAGCAGAAGCGGCTGCTTGCAAACTACAAGGGACGTCCTTCGGTGACGAAGAGTGGCCGGAAGGTAAACGTATATGCAAACATCGGCAGTGTTTCAGATGTCGCATATGTACAGGAAAATGACGCGGAGGGCATCGGCCTGTTCCGCAGTGAGTTCCTGTATCTCGGAAAGACCGCGCTGCCGGATGAGACTGAGCAGTTTAACACGTACCGTCAGGTGCTACAGACGATGGGCGGAAAGAAGGTGATCATCCGAACGCTCGACATCGGTGCGGATAAGAACGTCGATTACCTCGGACTCGGAAAGGAAGATAACCCGGCGATGGGGTATCGCGCGATCCGTATCTGTCTGAAACAGCCGGATGTGTTTAAGACACAGCTCCGCGCACTGCTTCGTGCGGCGAAGTACGGAAACCTCGCCATCATGTATCCGATGATCATCTCCGTAGATGAGGTGCTTCGGATCCGTGAGATCGTCGCAGAGGTGGCGGCAGAACTCAAGCGGGAGCAAATCCCGTATGCGATTCCGGAGCAGGGCATCATGATCGAGACGCCGGCAGCAGTGATGATCTGTGAGGAGCTGGCAGAGCTCGTCGATTTCTTCAGCATCGGCACCAACGACCTCACGCAGTATACACTTGCGATCGATCGCCAGAATGAGAAGCTGGATGAGTTCTATAATCCACATCATGAGGCGGTTCTTCGGATGATTCAGATGACCATCGATGGCGCGCATAAGGCGGGCAAGTGGGCCGGCATCTGCGGTGAGCTCGGTGCTGACACGACCCTGACGGAGCGTTTCGTCGAGATGGGCATCGATGAGCTGAGTGTCGCACCATCTATGGTGCTCAGCGTGCGCAGTAAGATTTGTGAGATGGCGTAACGCCGTTCATAGCACGAAAAACAGAAGATAAATAAACGATAAATAAACGAAGCGAAGGGGCAACCACACGAGATGTGTCGGTGCCCCTTCTGAACTTTATGGAGATAAATCTGTGATTGTGTTTGTGCTGGTTCTGGCTGAAGCGTCCTTCTGTTGTGGATCGAAGCTCAGTTCGACTTGATCTTCTCGTCCATGACCGTGGAGTCGTTTGTGGAAACGACATAGGTGACGCGATCACAGCGGACCGTCGTCAGCGAGTAGTGGATCGGCTTACCATCCTGATCATAGCTGATTTTATGAATCGAAAACAGCGGGTCGCCGACGTTGCACTTCAGAGTATCTGCGCTGTGGCTCTGCGCAGCCTTTCCGTCGATTTCGAGGACGGAATGATTCGGCCGGATATGATAGCACTCATCCATCACCTGGTAGAACGAGCGATCTTTCGAAAGTGTCGTGATGAAGTCCGGGAAGCGGGCATCCTCGATGTAGATCTTATCGATCGCGATCGGTTCGTTATCCTGCCAGACCAGACGCTCGATGTAGACGACCTTCGTCCCCATCGGAATCATCAGCTTCTCTGCGATATCCTCATCCGCGTTCAGGAACGATGCCTGGATGATATCGTGTCTGGACGCGTGTCCAAGGCTCGACAGACTTTCCTTGAAGCCGCTGGTCTTATTCAGATACAGCTTGTCCTTCTTGAAATTGATGAAGGTGCCCTTTCCCTGGACCTTATTGACATATCCCTCATCGGATAAATTCTGTATCGCCTTTCGAATCGTGATTTTACTCACATTATACTGGTCACTTAGCTCGTTCTCCGTCGGAAGCTTATCTCCCGGCATGTACTGCTTCGACAGGATACGGTTTTTAATATCTGCCTTCACCTGCAGATACAGCGGCTTGCTGCTATCCATGATCATCATTGTTTCCATCTCCCCTTCGCATCAGCGATGATATAATTAAATGCCATATCATCATATTGTACCAAGTCGCTAGCGCGACGGCCAGCCCCAGATACAATTTTTGTTGTTAGTTTTTTTAAGAAAATATGCCATAAAAGTCACCCTCTTATAGTATAGCACCATAGCACCATAAAAGCAAGTATAAAAAAGAAAATTTGTCAAGTTTTTAAAACAAAGAAAAAAGCCAGCAAATATGCTGACTTGAGGATAAAATATATTTCATTAACTCTCAAAAAATAAAGTGCTAAATCCTAAAGACGGGCACTATAAAAATCATAAAATTTGACAAAAAAACCTGCTAACAAAAGTCAAGTATTTTTTTGCAGGTTTTTTAAATTATTTAACTAATCTATTTTTGGGTATGACAAAAAGGCTGGCTCTGTGCTCCAGCCTGTACGAACTCGCGGATTTTATGTTCTATTGATAAATAGCCATTACTCTTGCATAATAAATCCGCAGAAATTTATTCAATCCTGCAATCTTTGCATGTTTCTTGCTTTTACCTTCACTTTCCTTTTTCAAAATATAGTTGTATACAGCATCATCTTTTGGAGCAGGATGACTCTTAAGGACTCTCATCACCTCATATCCGACCTTCCTGAGCGTTGAAGAACCTCGTTTCGTTATCTTGCGTTTTGAACCAATAAACTGTCCCGATTCATACGGCGGCGGGTCGATTCCAGCCCATGCTATGAGTGCCTTTGCGCTGTGCAGTCTTCTTATATCGCCAATCTCTGCAATCAGTTTAACTGCAAGGACATCACCTACTCCGCCCATTTCTCTGACCGTTGAATATTCCGGCAGGGTCTTCGCAAGTTCTTGCATTCGTGTTAAAATGAGAAACAGAGAACTATCTACAGTTCTCAATACCGATATCGCTTCCTGTACTAACATTTTGGTCGATGGGGTACCGGAAGACAGTGTGGAAATACCATTGGAAGCTAATTCATAGACTGCTTCAGCCTTGGATCTGCTTCGGTGGTATTTCTTTTCTTTTGCCCAGTCAAGATACTCCTCTGTAAATTTTTCAAGGCTCATGGCTGTGATTAGATCAAAATGCCAAAATTGCTCCACAAAGTCGCTGAGCTTGTCCTTGCCATTAGCTTCATTCCAACTGTTAAACATCTTTTTAATACCAGGCATCACATAATCCAGGATATGCGTCAATTCCTGCAATGCCTTCACGTGAAGTTCCATATAGTGTCGATACCTGCGACCTAAAAGTTTAAGCTCTGCATAAATTTCTTCATCACCTTTATATCTTTGTAATTTGAACCATTTCTCGATTCCGTAATTTGCAATCATTATTGAATCAAGTTTGTCTGTTTTTGCACCTCGAATACTGCTGTCCTTTGCATATTTCTTCATTGCGAATGGATTTATAACAGATACGAAATATCCTTTTTCGTGAAAGAATGTCAATATAGGCAAATGATAAATTCCTGTAGCCTCCATCACGATCCTTATCTCCCCATCTAGCTTATTTAGCAGATCATCGAGAGCATTCAGCTCCTTCTCCCCATGCAGCATCTCAAAAGGACTACACATAATCTCTCCATACGGCTTCAGTATGCAGACTGTACTTTTTCCCTTGGATACATCAATTCCTACGCTTATCATCCAGAACCTCCTCTAACTGTTTTAGTAATTGTCCCAGCTACACTTATTACCATTCAGTTTAGTTGGTTACGCGGGAGCGAATCCCTACCTGCTTAATCGAATGCTTATAATAAGAGGTTGGTTAACGGTTTTTGTGACGGATGTGGCAATCCAAAAAAGCCGACGTTAGACCAATTACTCCCCTTATTATAATAAAATAAGTGCAGATGTCAGAGTTAATTACTCTCTAACAACTACACTTTTATGGTACTAAAAAGCACCTGCCATCCTGATGACAAATGCTTTCATCATTATTTTTATTTTTTTTCTTTCCTGAAACCTGGAACTTTAAATATGCTTTATAAGTTTTTTCCAATATTTTCAAGTTCTTTTATAGAATCCTTGTTTTTTGCAAGTTCATCACTGGCTGTTGCATAATATGATTTTTGGAAAATCATATCCCATGAAAGATATTTCGCCATGCAGTCGAACTGTTTGTCAATTAACTCATACTGGATACTGTCCACCGGGGATCCTCCCACAACGATTGTTCCAACTTTTTTATTTTTCAGCTGCAAACCGCGGCAGTAGCACTTATCAATGATAAGTTTCAACTGCGCAGACATTCCCCACCAATATACCGGAGTAGCAAAAAGAATCACATCTGCAGCAGTAATTTTATCAATCGTGGGATTTGTATCATCCTGATCAATACATCCTTTATAACATTGACAGACCCCACATCCCTTACAAGGTGCTATATGAAGTCTGTCTGGTTGGATGATTTCAATCTCATTCTTTTCTGATGCCCCTTTTATAAATGCGTCAATCGCCGTCAGCGTGTTTCCCCTTCTGGCACTTCCGTTAATAATTACGATTTTCATGTATGTTTCCTCCAGCTTCTGATTTCATGAAATCATTATACCTTTTTTCGCTTATCCTGTCATCACATTTCATCAGATCAGAACCTGTTAAATTATCACAACCAAATGCAAATCAATACCTTTATAAAATCCGCTGAATTAAAGGCATTTTTTGTAAAAAAGGTGTTGATTTTGTTTCTGTATTTCCCCGATTCTAATAATATCGCAACGGTTTTTAAGTTTTTGCTTCTTGATTACTTAACGACGGAAAAAGAATGTTTTCACATAGGGCTGTTGTTTACATGTCATTTTTTTGTTTTTTTAATTCTATACCCACCAGTACAACAGATAGCATAAACGCTGAAAAATCAGCAACAGGTCCCGCAAGCAATACTCCCATAATTCCGAAACGAAGCGGGAGCAGCAGGGTAAGCGGAATCAACACAAAGGTCTGCCTTGTTAATGCCAACAGAGCACCTTTTAACGATTTTCCTATTGCGGTAAAAAAACTGGAAGAAAGCAACTGCACACCATTTACCAACACCATGAAAAGATAGGTACGCATGAACAAAACAGCAAATTCAAAATACAGCTCGTCCCCATCTCCGAATAGCGAAATGATAGATTGCGGGAAAAATTGAAATGCGATGAAAGCAATAGTGGAAACAACAAGGTTCCATTTTACCGCAAGCAGGTAAGCCTCCCGTACACGATGGTATTGCCTTGCCCCATAGTTGAAGCCGATAATCGGCTGGATTCCCTGGGAAATTCCGATAACAAATGACATAAAGATCATATTTACTTTTGTAATGATCCCGGCACAAGCAAGCGGAATGTCACCGCCATATACAGACTGTGCTCCATAATGCGACAATGTATTATTCAGTACGATCTGTACGATCGTCATTGCAATCTGGTTAAAGCAGGCACTGGCACCGAATTTGAAAATATTCTCGATATGTCTTCCCGTCATATGGAAACTTTCCTTTGTAAGCCGGATCGTTTTAAAATGGAACATATACCGCAGACTGATGCAGAACGAAACGATCTGTCCTATGATCGTAGCAAGTGCTGCGCCCCTCATTCCCATATGCCTGTCTCTTATACACATCTCCCGAGCCCACGAGACCGTACTAG
>ENA-UADP01000403-UADP01000403.1-human-gut-metagenome-genome-assembly--contig:-NODE-403-length-11045-cov-3.498726_pt1 | contig 11045 bp, 8 predicted proteins | sample MGYA00244263_ERZ654259 | MGnify/ENA primary metagenome ERZ654259 (study PRJEB26926, sample SAMN06165106) | human gut metagenome | biome: ENVO:00009003; feature: ENVO:2100002; material: ENVO:00002003...
ATAATACATTAAAGTTTATTCCTGTAAAAGAATTACAGGATCTCCGGAAGAATAAGCAGGAAGAAGCGGACATTCTGATAAAAGAAGACGAGAAAAATGAGTATCAGAATAATTTTTCTTGTAATATATATAATATGGATGGATCTTTTAAATTAGTTAAATCGCATGTGTGAAGAATTTATTGGATTAATCTATTATGGAACAAGTTTATTGTTATAGGAAATTACCTGCCGAAGATTAAGCAGAACAATACGATAGGAATCAGGATCGTATTGACATTGCAGGATGGAGAAAACTGGAATGCAACTCATAGCTTTAGTGGAAGGATATGGAGGGCATCAGGTATTTTATGTATGCTATGCACATTACATTTGATAAAAACTGTGAGTAAAGAAGCTTGCATAAAAGCTAAGTAAGTTATCAATAAAATTGTGTAATTTATTTCTCATGGAAATTCATCTCCTTTCTGTTTACGATGTCATTATAGAATATGAAAACTAATATTACTTGCCAAAATAACAGAATATATAGTCAAAAGTTGCTTAATACAGTGACAAGTTAAAATATCCTGTAATACTGCCATTGGTCAATTTATTTGTACAATTTACTATTGGAACATTTTACAACTATGACACAAGTATGCAACATAATAAACGAATGCTTTTGATAGAGTAATGATACACAATATCAGTTACAAAGAAGCAGGAGGGTAGAAAGTGGACATGACACAAAACAAATGTTGCAGACATGGGGCAAGTTTACGTCGAAGGAGACGCAGGCGCAGAAAGATACTGTGTTTTATCATATTTTCCTGTAGTATAATAGCTGTGGCTGTATTTGTGGCTGTTGGAAGCAGTATGATAAGATCAGGTGATGGCAGGACAAATAGATATGATGTTGAAGCCGGAAACAATACATATGATAATGCTGTTATAGAAAATAGCAAAATCTCTGAAAAGAATAAGATACAAAATGAACAGTCGATGCTTGATGATATAATGAACAGTACCCAATATCCAAAACAGCTAAAGGACCTTGCTTTGAAGAATGAAGAGGCACTTGAGTTTGTGTATGATTATCCTACGGAACATGTGAAGGAACACACAATTGATTTGACAGAAGAAGCGTCTATGGATAGTGTTCCTTTATTTGTGCAGTGGGATAAACGCTGGGGCTACGAAAAGTATAGCGGCAATTTCTTTGCAGCAAGCGGATGCGGTCCCACTACACTTTCGATGGTAGTGGTTTACCTGACACACAACAGGGATGCATCACCACTTGCAGTAGCAAAGTATTCAAAGAAAGCAGGTTACAGTGTAGATGGATCGGGAAGTTCATGGACGCTTATAAGTGAAGGCTGCATGCACTACGGCGTAAAAGCAAAGGCAGTGGCGCTGGATGAGAGCAGAATGAAAGCAGAGCTTGATGCAGGACATCCTATTGTGGTAAATGTAGGACCGGGAGATTTTACCGATACAGGACATTTTATGGTTATAACAGGCTATGATGATGAAGGCTTTTCAATAAATGATCCAAACAGCATTGAAAAAAGTGGCAAAAGGTGGTTATTCAAAAATATATCATCTCAGATTAGAGCTGTCTGGAGTATGTATGTGTGAGAATATATTTGTATAAGTGCCGGTAAAACATCATATTATTGAGTTAAATAATAGGGTGTTTTTTACAACTATGACACATCTTTATGCTATAATAATTCTATCGTAATCATAGAAGAGGAGCAGCTTATGACCAGTATTCTCATAGTGGAAGATGACAACGACATAAATAATTTAATATGCAACACCTTGAAGGCAGAGGGATATCAATGCGAAAGAGCGTTTGATGGCAAGGAAGGGGCGGACAAAATTGAGCAGAACAGATATGATCTGCTGCTGCTTGATATTATGCTTCCTGAGATAAATGGTTATGAATTGCTTGACTATGTCAGGAGAATTGGGGATACTCCGGTCATAATAATATCTGCTATGGGACAGGTGGATGAAAGGATACGCGGGCTTCGTATGGGCGCGGATGATTACATATGCAAACCATTTCAGATAGGGGAGCTGCTTGCGAGAGTGGAAACCGTATTAAGGCGCACTCAGCGCATGGCAGAGCGTCTGGAAATAGAGGATGTAGCTATAGATCCTAAATCACGTACAGTGACAAAGGCAGGTGAGCAGGTAGAGCTCACAGCAAAGGAATTTGAACTGTTGTATGAGCTTATGAAGAATAAGAATGTTGCACTTAGCAGGCGCAGGCTTTATGAACTTGTATGGCAGGAGGAGTATACCGGGGAGACAAGGACACTGGACTCACATGTACAAAGACTAAGGAAAAAGCTTGACTGGAATCAAAAGATTGTCACAGTTTTCAGGATTGGCTATCGTCTGGAGGTTCGCGGATGAAATTTTTCTATAAAATGTTTCTTGGAATGACAGTGATACTGGCTGTTGCCCTTGGAATGATAGAATATGTGACTCTATCATATTCGCTGGAGCATGCAGTGAAAAGGGAGCAGGACAGTGCACTTTCACAGCATCAGATGATAAAATACTCGATTGAAACTGTCATACTTAATATGAAGAGTGAAGATGTGGATAAGGAGCTTACAGATATGATGTCGCAGTCGGCAAAATCCATTGTTGGAGATGAAGGAGGAATGTATCTTGCTGCTGATGATGGAAAAAGGATATATGCCAATTCATGTAATTATAAGCAAAAGGATATAAAGGTAAAGGATGGTACGCTTACATACAGTATAGTGTCAAAAGAGAATACTAAAGATACCGGTGAAAAGCAAAGCGGCAGATATATCCATGTCAAAAGCAGCTTTAAACTGAATGATAACAGGTATATTCTGATAACGGAAAGTGATATTACACCGGTTTTCGATGAGTCGAAGGAGCTTAGGTATAGATGCAGCATGTACTACATTGTTATACTTGCTGTTGGTATGATGGTCATATTGATACTTTCTTGGATGATTACAAAGCCTCTTGCCGGATTAACAGCCACCACCAAAAAATTTGCAGATGGTGATTACACAGCAAGAAGTGATGTAAAGACAAAGGATGAAATAGGTGAGCTTGCGAGGGCTTTCAACGAGCTTGCGAAAAACCTTGAAAGCAAAGTTTATGAACTTCAGATGGCGGCAAAGAAGCAGGAGGATTTTACTGCAAACTTCGCACATGAGCTCAAAACCCCAATGACATCAATTATAGGATATGCCGATACCCTGTATCAGAAAAAACTGTCTGAGGATGAGGTGCACAGTGCTGCCGGAGTCATACTGAATGAGGGCATGAGGCTTGAAGCATTATCATTTAAGCTGCTGGAGCTTATCACTCTTGATAAAAATGATTTCAGGCTTGAAGAGACAAGAATATCTGAGATTATAGCAGACTGTGTGGAAACCGCACATGAAGCGGCAAGAAAGCATAATACAGAGATTGTGTACAGTGCGGATGAGGCATGGGTGTGGCTGGAATATGATCTGTTTAAGACCATGCTTCTTAATCTAATAGACAATGCGGTGAAATCAGGAGGCAGCAAGGTAGATGTATCAGGCAGATTTATTTCGCACAGTATTTATCGTATTGCAGTTTCGGACAATGGAAGAGGAATACCGCCTGAAGATATAGAGCGCATTACAGAGGCTTTTTACATGGTTGACAAGTCACGATCAAGAAGTGAGCATGGAGCAGGGCTTGGGCTTGCACTTGTATCAAGGATTGCTAAGCTGCATGATACAAAAATCCATTATGAAAGTGAGTCAGGTAAAGGAACCAAGGTGTATTTTGACATGAAAGCGGAGGCATTGGATGAGAAGTAAGCATTTATCAGTGCGCAAATGTATTGATAAAAAACCGGATAAAATCAAGGGAATAGTGTGTATATGCATTATTCTGGCAGTTGTATGTGCGGGAAATATGATACCGAATTATCTGATTTCACTTAAAGCAGCAAAAATTGCCAAAACGAGTACTACAATAAGCAACGCAGATATAAGCCCATACAGCCATTCTATTTCAGCTGAAGAGAGGCTTACTAAGATGATGTCTCTGATGCAGGATAATGTAAATGAGCTGTGGAATGGGAAATATAGTGAGAAAAGGGAACCGTTGGATACTGAGATTCCGGTGGGACAGGCTTATACGGCTATTCAGACTTTTCTGAATGGGGCCTGTGAGCTGCAGAAGCAGTCAGGTATTATGCAGATGCTCGGTGAAGACGATATAGTTATGCTCCAAAGCCTTGAAAGTAACTATTCAAAGGATACAGACAGCGAAACAGAACAGACATATGAAGCAGCTCCTTGGCAATATGGTGCAGCAGTTGCTTTGGATGATAGCTTTGACAACACAATATCAGATTATTTTGTAACATCGGATATAAGCAAGGAATTATCGGCGTGGATATTTATAATTTCATTTGGAGATACGAGAATGCTGGCCGCTGTTGATGCGGTGCTTGGAGTACCGTTTTATATTACATATTATTGTGCAGATGTGGATAGTCCTAAGGCACAGGCTGCAGTGATGAGAGATTTATATGCAAAGACATATGGCAGTGATTATTCTATGGGTGATCCAAAAGAGTCTGAATCAAAAATAGATTCTTCCTTTGAGACAAATATAATAGAGAATTTTTATTATGGGAATAATTATACGCAAGGGGATGATGAATATACCGGTTTTGAACCTTGTGTATACTCTTGTTCATCGGACAAGCTGCAGATGGAATATCAGGTTATTACAAGAATCCAAAGATTTGAAAAAAAGGGAAAGCAAGTGTCATCATATAATTCGCGTATTAATATATGTTTGTTCTAACCGGACTAAAAAGATCTCTGTGCAATGCACAGTATCATTTAGTGCATGATTTGTACAATTTATTACATTGCTCTTTGCAAGGGTTTTGTTATATCTTAGATATAACAAAGCAGTTATTGTTCTCGGTTTTATATATTAATAATTGGAAAGTGAGGAAAAAGATGAACGCTGATATGAAATGGCTTGATAATCCGGAAGTGTTTAAGGTAAATCAATTGGAACCACATAGTGATCATTGCTATTATCTGGATTATTCAGACATGAAAAAAGAAAAAAATCCATTATTACAGTCATTAAATGGTCAATGGGAGTTTGCTTACAGCAAAAATGTGATGGAAAGACCTGTTGATTTTTATAAGGAAACATTTGATGCATCAGGATTCGATAAAATTATGGTTCCCGGACATATTGAACTGGCCGGATATGATAAAATACGTTACATCAACACTATGTATCCGTGGGAAGGAAAAGAGTACCACAGAGGAGCATATAGTATGGAGGCAACCGGAGCAGAAGAGGGAATGTTCTCAGAAGCACAGTACAATCCGGTAGGCTCTTATATCAAATACTTTGATTTGGATAAGAACATGTGTGGAAAAAGAATACATATCTGCTTCGAAGGTGTAGAAGAAGCCATGTATCTGTGGCTTAATGGTCAGTTTATAGGTTATGCAGAGGACAGCTTCACACCTTCTGAGTTTGATCTGACACCATATGTTAAGGAAAAGGGAAATGTTCTGGCAGTGCAGGTACATAAGATGAGCACGGCGGCATTTTTAGAGGATCAGGATTTTTTCAGATTTTTTGGAATTTTCAGAAATGTTACTTTGAAGGCAATTCCGGATGTTCATCTGGAGGATGTATGGTTCAAACCTGTGTTAAATCAAGATAATGAAAGCGGAAGTGTATCTGTCAGCATGAAGGTATCCGCTACTGACAGTCAGAATGTAACTGCTGGCTTTATTTTAAAAGACAGAGAAGAAAATATATTAGTTGAGAAGTCATTACAGTTAAATAAAGAAAACAACCATTTGGAAGGCACGATTTGTGTTGACTTGGAAAGTGTCAAGCTGTGGGATAATCATAATCCATATTTATACCATGCTTATGTTGAGCTTAAAGCAGAGGATGGTTCACTGGCCGAGGTAATTCCTTATGATATCGGTTTCAGAAGAATAGAGATTATAGATAAAGTAGTCTATTTGAATGGAAAACGTCTTGTTATCACGGGAGTAAACCGTCATGAGTGGAATGCAAGAACAGGAAGATGCATTGGCATAGAAGACATGAGGGCGGATATATCATGTATGTTAAGAAACAATATTAATTCTGTGCGTACCTGTCACTATCCTGACCAGATACCATGGTACTATATGTGCGACGATGCAGGTATTTATGTGATGGCAGAAACAAATCTTGAGAGCCATGGCTCATTCCAAAAACTTGGGGCAATCGAACCGTCATGCAATGTACCGGGATCTATTCCACAGTGGAGAGATGCAGTGCTTGAGCGTGCAAAAAACAATTTCGAAACTTTTAAAAACCATACATCCATCCTTTTCTGGTCATTAGGAAATGAATCCTATGCAGGAGACGACATTGAGGCAATGAACGTTTATTTTGCAGAAAAGAAGGATGGAAGATTAGTTCATTATGAAAGCTCTTATTATAATAGGGCATATGAGGATACTATTTCTGATTTTGAGACCAGAATGTATGCAAAACCGGAGGATGTAGAGGAATACTTGAATAACAGTCCGAAAAAACCGTATATTTTATGCGAATTTATGCATGATATGGGTAATTCAATGGGTGGACTTGGCTCTTATATGAAGCTGATTGACAAATACGATATGTATCATGGCGGATTTATATGGGATTTTATTGACCAGGCAATTATGGTAAAAGATCCCGTTACAGGAAAAGATGTTTTACGCTATGGCGGAGATTTTGATGATAAACCGTCAGATTATGAATTCTCAGCAAATGGAATTGTATTTGCTGACAGGAAAGAAAAACCGGCAATGCAGGAAGTGAGGTATTACTATGGCTTATACAGATAAATTAAGAGTGGTCTATGGTGACTATACATTAGGTGTACATGGTGAAGGCTTTGATTATATTTTCTCTTATGCACAGGGTGGACTGGAATCTATCGTTAAAAATGGATATGAGTGGCTGTATCGTTGCCCAAAGCCTACTTTCTGGAGAGCGTTGACAGATAATGACAGGGGAAGCAAGTTCCATATTAAAAGCGGAAGCTGGCTTTCGGCAGATATGTTTATTGACTGTAAGGGAATACAGGTGATCATGGATGGCAAGGAGCAAAAACCATATGCACCTGATAATAACAGCTATAGCGGTGATGTTTATGCTGATGAAATTATTGTAAAATATACATACGAGACCATAACAACTCCGGCGACAACTGTTCTTGTGAGCTATAGCGTTGATGCGTCCGGAAAGATTCGCGTGGATGTACATTATAATGGTGTACAGGGGCTTCCTGAATTCCCTGTATTTGGAATGAGATTTATTATGCCAACATTGGCTGACAAATATTTATATAAGGGACTCTCCGGGGAAACATATCCTGACAGAAAAGCCGGTGCACAAGAAGGAGTCTATGAGATCGGTGATCTGAGTCTTACACAATATCTTGTTCCGCAGGAATGTGGTATGAGAATGGATACAGAGTGGCTTGAAATTACAAGACATACGGCTCTTGATAACAGCAGGACAGATAGCTCGTCACAGATACTGCGCATTGAAAAGAATGATGAAAAATTTGCATTTTCTTGTCTGCCTTATACCGCATCTGAGATTGAAAACGCTCTTCACCATGAAGAACTGCCACCGGCAAGAAGAACTGTTTTATGCATATATGGCGCAGTAAGAGGTGTTGGAGGTATCGACAGCTGGGGAACTGATGTGGAAGAGGATTATCGTATCAGTGCGGAGACTGATAAGGATTATTCTTTTACAATCTGTTAGTCATTAATTAAAACGAAAAGTACAGTGAAAAATTGGCATTATAATATTGCTTTTGTCTTTTTATTATGTATTTCGGGCTCTGTATTCAGAAGGAGAACATCCTTTTTGTTTATGGAATAATCGACTGAAGTATAGTGGATTATTGTATCCGACAATGCCTGCAATCTCGTTTATAGAGTAGGATGTCGTTTCAAGCAGCACCTGTGCGTTTGTCATCCTCAGTGCTGTGAGAAATTGTACTGGTGTATTACCGGTATATTTCCGAAAGCTCCTGATAAACCAGCTTATGCTCATACCAATTGATGAAGCATATTCCTCCACATTGATAGCTCTGTTGTAGTTTGTATTGAAATATGTAATTGCTGTATCCATCTGGCTGTCAAGGAATTCATTTCTGATTACATGCTCAGTTGTTATTTTACGGTTAAATATAATCAAAAGGTGTCGTAGCAAAAGCATGAGCATTTCCTCATAATTGTCCTGACATCTTTGAAGCTCTGTAATAATCTTTTTGAAAACCTGTTCATATTCAAGAGACGTTCCAACATTAAAGACTCTTTTATTGTCTGTAAATCCGTATTTTCTTAAAGTGTTTTTTACGTCGCTTCCGGTAAAGTGAATCCAATATATCTGAGTCTTATCCTTACCATAAAATTCATATTTTTGAAGCTCTTTTGGGCGAAATAACACTATATGTCCTGCTGGAATGATTGTCTCATTTTCAGGAGTGTCAAAGTGGAAATGAACAAGACCGGATGATATGTATATAATCTGGTAATCCAGTCTTCCTCTGGGCCTGTATGTAGGCATCTTAGGATGCTGTGACAGGCGATAGGTTCCGCAGCTTCCTACAATCAGAGGGCGGCTTTTATCTTTAAAATCTTTATGTGAATGATTCAAATATCCCGTGTTAATATACATTATACACCTCCATTCGAATTATAGCATTTTATGCATGCTTTGTCTATTTGCATTTATGGACAAAATGTTTAGAGCATGATATTGTGTATTGATTACGTTTCAAATGGAATTGAGTCAAATAGCTGTGAAACTGTAGTGTTTGAAAAGTATCATTTTGTGCATATTACAGCCTATTATGTTTATAGACAAAATTTGCACAAATATATAAAATTAGTATAGCTGTTAAAGATAAAACAAAGTAATTAATTGGAGGTTTTTCATGGAAGAAAAGACGTACTTAAAGTGGTACAACAAAATTGGTTATGGTTCCGGTGATATTGCAGGAAATGTAGTATATGCATTCCTGACATCCTTTGTTATGGTATATCTTACAGATACTATAGGACTTGCATCGGGAATCGTTGGAACATTAATCGCAGCATCTAAATTATTTGATGGTTTTACAGATGTTTTCTTTGGGTCACTTATTGATAAAACACATACAAAGCTTGGAAAAGCAAGGCCATGGATGATTTATGGCTATATAGGTTGTGCTTTGACACTTGTAGCAGTTTTTGCAATTCCTACAAGCTGGGGCAGGACTGCTCAGTATGCATGGTTCTTTATAGCATATACATTATTGAATGGTGTATTTTATACAGCAAATAATATTGCATATTCTGCACTTACTTCGCTGGTTACAAAGAACAGCAAAGAGCGTGTACAGATGGGATCTTACCGTTTTATTTTTGCCTTTTCAACCAGTCTGATAATTCAGTCTATAACAGTTGCATTTGTTGATGTATGCGGTGGAGGTGCTGCTGCATGGAGATTCGTAGCAATTATTTATGCTTTGATAGGCCTTGTAGTAAATACGATTTCAGGATTGTCGGTTAAGGAGCTTCCGGAAGAGGAGCTTAACTCCGGAATAGAGAACGATGAAGAAAAGAAGTATGGTCTTGTTCAGGCATTTAAGCTACTTGTTAAGAATAAGTACTATATGATGATTTGTGGAACTTATATTTTGCAGCAGTTATACAGTGCTATGATTGGTGCAGGTATTTATTATTGTACATGGGTTCTTAAGAATAAAAATCTGTTTGGTGTATTTGCATGGGCTGTAAATATTCCTCTTATAATAGCACTTATTTTCACACCAACTCTTGTCGGAAAGTGGAAAGGAATGTATAAGCTTAATAAACGTGGATATATTCTGGCTACGATAGCAAGAGCACTTGTGATTGTAGCAGGATACATGGGAAGCGTTCCACTGATGATGCTGTTTACTGCAGTTGCAGCATTAGGACAGGGACCTTGGCAGGGAGACATGAATGCAGTAATTGCCGAGTGCTCTGAGTATACTTACCTGACTCAGGGAAAGAGAGTAGATGGAACTATGTATTCATGCACATCACTTGGAATCAAAATTGGTGGTGGAATTGGAACAGCTATTGTAGGATGGCTGCTTGAAATCAGTGGTTATGTAGGTACAAATGCGACTCAGCCGACATCTGCAATTACTATGCTTCAGGTAATGTATTTATGGTTACCGTTTGTATTTGAGATTCTTATTACAATTCTTCTTTCAAAGATGAATGTAGAAGCTGCAAATGAAAAGCTTAGAAGAGAAAAAGGAATTGAATAATTATCGTATAATATGGGAGAGATGATCTGAGTGCATTTAACGTATGAAAACACAAATGAAGAGATTATTGCAGTAAAGCGGAAGCCACGGCACCAGCCACCACATCTGCATAATGCAATGGAAATTGTATGCGTTACGAAAGGAACATTAGAGCTTGGTGTAGGACAGGAGCTGTATCACATGGAAACAGGTGATATAGGAGTAGTATTTCCTGATGTTATACATCATTATCAGGTGTTTTCATCAGAAGTCAATGAGGCGGTTTTTATTAATGCTCCACAAATGATTTTTGGTAGATTTGAAAATGTACTGCGGAATAAGGCTCCACAATATCCTGTTGTAAAAAGTGATGTTATTCCGGATGAAGTGTACAGAGCAGTGGAATCCATAATAGATACCGGGCAGAATGATATATGGGTTGTTCAAGCTTATTTGCAGATTATACTAGCAAGATGTATTCCGATGATGAAATTGGTGGAAAAGAGCAAAATTGGCAGCGATGATATAATATACCGTACCGTATCATATATTTCTGCCAATTTTAATAAGAGTATATCGCTTGATGGAATGGCACATGACCTTGGCGTGAGCAAATTTTCATTATCCAGATTGTTTTCAAAGACATTTCACAGCAGTTTTAATCAATATGTGAATGAGGCGCGTCTGGGGTA
>ENA-UADP01000404-UADP01000404.1-human-gut-metagenome-genome-assembly--contig:-NODE-404-length-11042-cov-4.010922_pt1 | contig 11042 bp, 9 predicted proteins | sample MGYA00244263_ERZ654259 | MGnify/ENA primary metagenome ERZ654259 (study PRJEB26926, sample SAMN06165106) | human gut metagenome | biome: ENVO:00009003; feature: ENVO:2100002; material: ENVO:00002003...
ATTAAGAGCTTTGCCGCTGAGGGAAAACTTGTTGCAGCGATATGTGCAGCGCCTAGCGTGCTCGGTGAGAATCATATACTTGAGGGCAAAAAAGCTACCTGTCATCCGGGCTTTGAGGAAAAGCTGCTCGGTGCACAATGGCTTGAGCAGCCTGTAGTTGTGGATGGCAATGTGATTACAAGTCGTGGAATGGGAACAGCTATTGCGTTTGCACTCGAGCTTGTCAGATACTTCACAGACGATGCCACAGTAGAGAATATTCGACAGGGACTGGTATACTAATACAACGTTCAGCAAATAATCATATTATTAGTATTATAACAAAAGAGGTCACACACCAACCCCATGGTGCGCGGCCTCTTTTTATGCTTGCATTTGAAGCGTACATTTGAAGCCTGCTATTGCAGAGCTTATTTCATCTGCTGCTCCTGCTTCATGATCATCTGCTTGACCATCTCGCCACCGATTGAACCGGCCTGCTTAGAAGTAAGGTCACCGTTGTAGCCCTCTTTTAAAGGGACTCCAAGCTCTGAAGCAACCTCTTCCTTGAAACGGTTCATAGCCTCTTTTGCCTCCGGTACAGAAGCCTTTTTACTACTTGATGCTGCCATAATGCAATACCTCCTTTTAAAACGTTATACACAAGCTGTATGTGTATGGAAATATTATGCCGTAAAATGACAAAAATATGTTTTGGTATTGCTGACAATTTATGGAATTATACACAAAAGCAAATTTAATGTAAAAAACACTGGAAATAGTGGATTTGTTGTGTTATAATCATCCAATGACTGGGCTTAGCAGTTTATAAAGCATGCCCACATTACATTTGATGTACATACCATTCATATATATTTTTAAGGAGGATAACGATTGACATGAGTGTACAGGTTGAGAATTTAGAGCATAATATGGCGAAGCTTACTATTGAGGTAGCAGCTGAGGAATTAGAGAAAGCATTGGATTCTGCATATCAGAAGCAGAAGAAACAGATTAGCGTACCTGGATTCCGTAAAGGAAAAGTGCCAAGAGCTATGATTGAGAAAATGTATGGAGCAGGTGTGTTCTACGAGGATGCAGCAAACATTCTTATGCAGCAGACATACGCAGGTGCGGTTGACGAGAGCGGTGTTGACATTGTTTCACGCCCAACAGTTGAGGTTACTCAGATTGAGAAGGGACAGCCTTTCATCTACACAGCAGAGGTTGCTGTAAGACCTGAGGTTACTCTTGGTAAGTACATGGGCGTTACAGTTACAAAGATCGACACATCAGTTTCTGATGAAGAGGTTGACGCTGAGCTTGAGAACCAGAGAAACAAAAATGCAAGAACAGTTACAGTTACAGATCGTCCTGTAGCAGAGGGAGATACAGCAGTTATCGACTTTGAGGGATTTGTTGACGGAGTAGCTTTCGAGGGTGGAAAGGGTGAGAATCATCCATTAGAGATCGGTTCACACACATTCATCGATACATTCGAGGATCAGTTAGTAGGAAAGAACACAGGCGATGAGGTTGAGGTCAATGTAACATTCCCTGAGCAGTATCAGGCAGCAGACCTTGCAGGAAAGCCGGCTACATTCAAGGTTAAGATCAACGAGATCAAGGCTAAGGAGCTTCCGGAGCTTGATGATGAGTTTGCACAGGATGCAGCAGGTGTTGATACATTAGCTGAGTACAAAGAGGAAATCAAAAAGAACCTCACAGAGAAGAAAGAGACAGAAGCTAAGAAGACTAAAGAGGATGAGGCTATCCAGAAGATTATCGATAAGTCAAAGATGGATCTTCCGGAGGCAATGATTGAGACTCAGTGTGAGACAATGGTTGAGGAGTTTGCTCAGAGAATCGCACAGAGCGGTCTTACAATGGAGCAGTACTTACAGTTCTCAGGCATGACAATTGACCAGCTTAAGGATCAGGTTCGTCCTGAGGCTACAACACGTATCCAGAGCAGCCTTGTACTTGAGCAGATTGCCAAGGAGGAGAACATCGAGGTTACTGATGCAGATATCGATGCTGAGGTAGAGAAGATGGCTAAGGCATACGGCATGGAGGCTGATAAGCTTAAAGAGTACATGGGAGATGCTGAGAAGGAGTCTATGAAGAAAGACCTTGCTATCACAAAGGCCGTAGATCTTATCATGGACAACGTTAAAGAGCGTGCAAAGGCAAAGAAAAAGGCTGATGCAGAAGAGTCTACAGAAGAATAAGATTTTTGAATCAAAATTTGATGGACTGGCTCAGAAGCCTATTTTCTGAGCCGGTCTTTTGAGCTTTTATAAAGGAGGTATTTTATATGAGTTTAGTACCATATGTCATTGAACAGACCAGCAGAGGAGAGCGTAACTACGACATTTACTCCAGATTATTAAAAGATCGTATAATTTTCCTTGGAGAGGAAGTAAATGAGACAACAGCCAGCCTTGTTGTTGCCCAGCTTTTATTCCTTGAGTCTGAGGATCCGAATAAGGATATCCACCTTTACATCAATTCACCGGGTGGAATGGTTACAGCAGGACTTGCTATTTACGATACTATGCAGTACATCAAGTGTGATGTTTCAACAATCTGTATCGGTCTTGCAGCAAGCATGGGAGCTTTTCTTCTCGCAGGCGGTGCAAAGGGCAAGAGATATGCTCTTCCAAATGCAGAGATTATGATTCATCAGCCATCGGGCGGTGCAAAGGGTCAGGCTACTGAGATTCAGATTGCTGCAGAAAATATTTTAAAGACAAAGAAGAGATTAAACGAAATTTTAGCAGCCAATACAGGCAAGCCATACGAGACAATTGCAGCTGATACAGAGCGAGACAACTATATGTCAGCACAGGAAGCCGCAGAGTATGGTCTCATAGACAGTGTAATAACAAACAGATAATCAGAAGTTAGATGAATTTAAGAGGGTACCCCATATGGGATGCCCTCATGCAATAAAAGGAGTTAATAATGGCAGGAAAAAACGACGGAAAGATTCGCTGCTCATTTTGCGGTAAGACACAGGACCAGGTAAATCGTTTGATTTCCGGACCTAATGGAGCTTTTATCTGCGATGAGTGTATAGATATATGTGCCGAGATTCTTGAGGAAGAAGGCGTAGAGGGCCATGAGGACAAAAGCAGCGCTAAGGATGATATAAATCTTGTTACTCCGGAGGAGCTTAAGGCGTTTCTGGACGATTATGTAATAGGACAGGACCAGGCAAAGAAGGTGCTTTCGGTTGCTGTTTACAATCACTATAAGAGAGTTCTGGCAGGTGATACATCAGATGTAGAGCTTCAGAAGAGTAACATTCTCATGCTTGGACCTACAGGTTCAGGAAAGACACTTCTTGCGCAGACGCTTGCCAGAGTGATAAATGTTCCATTTGCTATCGCTGATGCTACAACACTTACAGAGGCAGGATACGTAGGTGAGGATGTGGAGAATATCCTATTAAAGCTTATTCAGGCGGCAGATTATGATATCGAGCGTGCAGAGCATGGTATCATTTATATAGATGAGATAGATAAAATTACAAAGAAATCAGAGAATGTCTCAATCACCAGAGATGTGTCAGGCGAGGGTGTACAGCAGGCTCTTTTAAAGATTCTTGAGGGCACAGAGGCATCTGTACCGCCACAGGGCGGAAGAAAGCATCCGCAGCAGGAGCTTATTCCTATTGATACTACTAATATACTTTTTATCTGCGGTGGAGCATTTGATGGTCTGGAAAAAATTATCGACAGCCGTATGGATACATCATCTATAGGCTTCAATTCAGATGTAAAGTCAAAGACAGAGCTCAATGTAGGAGAGGCGTTCAAGCATGCACTTCCACAGGATTTTGTAAAGTTTGGATTGATTCCTGAGTTTATCGGACGTGTACCTATTACCGTTTCTCTCGAGGCACTCGACAGGGATGCACTTATCCGTATACTTAAGGAGCCTAAGAACTCGCTTATCAAGCAGTACACCAAGCTTTTTGAGCTTGACGGAGTAGGTCTTGAGTTCACAGATGATGCAGTCAATGCTATCGCTGACAAGGCACTTGAGAGAAAGACAGGAGCCAGAGGACTTCGTGCCATCATGGAGGCTGTTATGCTTGACCTTATGTATCGTATACCATCAGACAAGAGCATCAGCAGATGTGTAATAGACAAGGATATCGTTGAGGATAACTTAAAGCTTGATGGTGATTGCGTGCCTGAGGCATATATCGAGGAAAAAGAGGCATCGTAAGTACAAGGCGGTATTTTACAAAAGATACAGCATCGGATAATATAAATTGTACAGCGGTTTGTTATGCATGGCTGTGCAATAATACAGGAGATATAAGTGGAAGAACAGATTATGAATATGCCTGCAGTAGCGCTGAGAGGGCTTACTATTCTGCCGGGGATGATTGCCCATTTCGACATCAGCAGAGAGCGCTCTCTTCGTGCTGTCGAGGAGGCTATGGAGCAGGATCAAAAGATTTATCTTGTCACACAAAGGAATGTGGACAGTGAGGACCCGACTCAGGAAGACCTCTATCAGATGGGTATTGTTGCTGATATAAAGCAGGTTGTCAGATTACAGAATGATGTTGTGAGAATACTTGTAGATGGAATAAGCCGGGCAGCATTGCTTGGCTTTACCGATAATGAGAAGTACCTTGAGGCAGAAATCTGTTATTGTGATAGTAATGCAGACAGCCTGCCGGAGGATCTCAGGGAAGCCATGCTTCTCGGAGTCAGAGAGGCTTTTCACAGATATGCGGCAGTCGTCGGCAAAATCAGCAAGGAGCTTATCAGACAGATAGATCAGTATGAGGATCTTGAAAAGCTCATTGATTATGTAACCAACAATCTGCCGGTGTCATATGAGCTTAAGCAGCAGGTGCTTGAGGCAGAGGATATCAATGATAGATATCAGGTTATAGTATCATTACTTCTCTCCCAGGTGGAGGTTATTTCCATAAAGAATGAGCTTCAGAAAAAAGTAAAGGTTCGTGTGGACAAGCATCAGAAGGAGTATGTGCTTCGTGAACAGCTTGGTGTGATACGTGAGGAGCTGGGCGAGAATGCTGACTCGGAGGCTGATGAATATGAGAAAAAGCTATCTGAGTTAGATGCGCCTGACTACGTAAAGGAAAAGACGAAAAAAGAGATAAAGCGCTTTAGAAATATGAGCAGCAGCTCATCAGAGAGCACAGTTGAGAGAGGCTATATAGAGACTGTACTTGAGCTTCCGTGGAACAAGATGTCTGTGGACAACAAGGATCTTGACCATGCAGCACAGGTGCTCGATGATGATCACTACGGATTAAAGGATGTTAAGGAGAGAATACTTGAGTTTCTGGCAGTCAGAAATCTGACAAGCAAGGGAGAGAGTCCTATAATTTGTCTTGTAGGTCCTCCGGGAACAGGAAAGACAAGCATAGCCCGTTCAATTGCGTCTGCACTGGAGAAGAAATATGTGCGTATTTCTCTTGGTGGTGTGCGCGATGAGGCAGAAATCCGTGGACACAGAAAGACATATATCGGCGCTATGCCGGGCCGTATAGTAAATGGTTTAAGACAGGCAGGCGTTTCAAATCCTCTCATGCTGTTGGATGAGATAGATAAGGTGTCAAGTGACTACAAGGGTGACACATCAGCAGCTCTTCTCGAGGTGCTTGACAGTGAGCAGAACTGCAGATTCAGGGATCATTACATTGAGATGCCTGTGGATTTGTCGGAAGTGCTTTTTATTGCAACGGCAAATGAGGTTTCAGGCATTCCAAAGCCGCTTCTTGACAGGATGGAGCTTATTGAGGTGTCAAGCTACACTGAAAATGAGAAATTTCACATAGCTAAGGAACACCTGGTTGAGAAGCAAAAGAGCAAAAACGGAATTAAAAAGGAACAGCTTACGATAACAGACTCTGCCCTAAAGGATATTATAAGGCTGTACACCAGAGAGGCCGGAGTCAGAAGCCTTGAGAGGACTATCGGCAAGCTGTGCCGCAAGGCTGCCAGGGAAATCTTTAAGGACAGCGAAGCTGCTGTAAAGGTTACAAAGACCAATCTTAAGACGTATCTGGGCAATCCGAAGTACAGTCCGGAGAAGAAAAATGATCACGCAGAGGTTGGAATCGTTAGAGGCCTGGCATGGACCAGCGTGGGCGGAGTCACACTCGAGGTTGAGGTGAATGTGCTACCGGGCAAGGGTGAGCTCGTGCTCACCGGTAAGCTAGGCGACGTGATGAAGGAGTCGGCACAGGCGGCACTTAGCTATGTGCGCTCAATAAGCGAAGGATATGGTATTGATGCAGATTTTTACACGAAGCATGATATCCATATACATATCCCGGAGGGCGCAGTGCCAAAGGACGGACCATCTGCAGGTATCACTATGGCGACAGCCATGCTCTCAGCCATTACAGACAGAGCTGTCAGGGCAGATGTAGCCATGACAGGCGAGATAACACTGCGCGGCAGGGTGCTTCCGATAGGAGGACTCAAGGAAAAGCTGCTTGCGGCCAAAGTAATCGGAATAAAAACAGTATGTATTCCAAAGGATAATGAAAAGGACCTGGAGGAGATTTCAAAAGAAATAACAGACGGCATGGAAATCGTGCCGGTGGAGAGATTTTCACAGGTGGAGAAGATAGCATTTGTAAAATAAGAATGAGGAAGAGATTATGGTAATTAAAAGTGTTAATTTAGAGACAGTTTGCGGAATTACAAGCACAATCCCTGACAATGAGTATAATGAGGTGGCATTTGCCGGCAAGTCAAATGTAGGCAAGTCGTCACTGATCAACGCACTCATGAACAGAAAGTCACTTGCCAGGATCTCTTCACAGCCCGGCAAGACACAGACCATCAATTTTTACAACGTCAATGACGCCATGTATCTGGTCGATCTGCCGGGCTATGGCTATGCCAATGCCAATATCGAGATAAAAGCTAAATGGGGACAGATGATAGAAAACTATCTTCACACCTCAAAAAAGCTTCAGGCAGTGTTTCTTTTAATAGATATAAGGCATGAGCCATCGGACAATGATATCATGATGTATGACTGGATGGTAAACCAGGGCTTTGCACCGATTATCATTGCAACCAAATCTGATAAATTGAAAAAAAGCCAGATTGCCGCACACATAAAGACTATCAAGGATGTGCTTCATGTGAAGCCGGGCACGGTAGTTATACCGTTTTCGTCCATGTCAAAGGAAGGCAGGGACGAAATCTGGAATCTCATAGATTCACTCGTGTTTGACGAGGATACGCTTCTTGCCATGAAACAGGAGGAAGAAGCAAAGCGCGAGGCTAAATCAGCTGCAAAAAGAGCTGCTGCATCCCAGCCGCACAAAAAGGAGCGCTGGAAGAAGACCGGGAAGCCGGTTGCCAAAAAGACTAAAGAACGCAGAGATAAGGCCAAGAGCAAAAAAAGCGTTAATAATCATAAAAAGAAATAAAGTTATAGAAAGAAAGGCGAATATTTAATATATGAAGAATAAATGCAAATTTGTAGGCATTATGTTTTTGTGTATATTGATAGTGTGTACGCTTGCGGTAATGGCATATGAACACACAGCAGGTAAAACAGGAGCTGCCGGTGGAGTATCAAATTCTTCGGGCAATACAAAAAATACTGACGAAGCTGATGATATGCTTACTGTCGTGACATCCTTCTATCCAATGTACATTGCCACTTTAAACATAGTGGATGGTGTGGAAGGCGTGAGACTTGAAAACTTAAGCGAGCCACAGACCGGTTGTCTGCACGATTTTCAGCTAACACCGGAGGATATGAAGCTTTTATCCACAGCCGATGTTTTTGTAATAAACGGAGGCGGTATAGAGTCGTTTATGTCTGATGTGGCAAAGGCGTATCCGAAGCTTGATGTGGTTGAGGCCTGTGAGGATGTGGCACTTCTTTCTGAGGATGATGCAGATAGTGACCACGACCATGATCACGATGCAGATGCAGAATCGGACAGTGACCACGACCATGACCACGAAGCAGACACAGAATCGGACAGTGACCACGAAGCAGACGCAGAATCAGATAGCGCGCACGATCATGACCACGGTGATGAGAATGCCCATGCATGGATGAGCGTGCCGCGTTACCGCACTATGGTTCAGACAATCGCATCCCGGCTTGCCGAAAAGGATGCAAAGCATGCTGATGAATATTATGCAAATGCAAAAGCATATGATGCAAAGCTTGCAGTGCTCGAAGAAAAGATAAATAGCCTAAAGAGTCTTACCAATGGACAGAATATCATCATATTCCATGAGGCCTATGCATATGTAGCTGATGATTTTTCCATGAATGCATGCTATCTGTTAGACCTTGACGAGGAGCGCTCAGTCAGCGCAGGTGAGATAAAACAGGTAATAGGTGCCATAAAGGATGACGGAGTGTCGGTAATACTAGCTGAGGAGCTCTACGGAAAGAGCATGGGAGATACCGTATCGCGTGAGACAGATGTGCATGTGATTTATATCGACCCTCTCAACAGGGGAGAGTACGACAAGGACAGCTATCTTGATGGTATGGAGCACAATATAGAGCTTATCAAAGAGGCATTTACTAAATAAAATTGGAGAAAATATGCGGAAAATAATACAGCCATGTGGCTTTCATTGCATAAAAATAAATAACCTTGGAGTGAGCTTCGGAGAGCAGACGGTGCTTGAGGATGTAAATATGCACATACATTGCGGCTCCTTCAATGTCATAATAGGCCAGAACGGTGCCGGAAAATCTACACTCATAAAGGCGATACTCGGCGAGATACCTCACACCGGTACGATTGAGTTCAAGGATACTAAGGACGGACATATGGCTAAGCTTAAAATCGGCTATGTGCCGCAGTCTGTCAATATCGAGAAAAATACACCAGTCAGCGTGTATGACCTCATAGCAAGCTATCAGTACAATTATCCTGTTTTTCTGCCAAAGAGCAAAAAGATAGAGGCAAAGATAAGGGAGACACTCGAGGTATTTGAGGCTGAGGAGCTCATCGACAAGCAGGTGTGCAACCTCTCGGGAGGACAGCTGCAGAGAGTGCTTCTTTCCATGGCAATCATGGACGAGCCGAACTTGCTGCTGTTGGATGAGCCGGTGTCCGGAATAGACCAAAACGGCATGGAGCTTTTCTATAAGACCATGGATTATTTAAAGACTCACTATGACCTTGCAATCATATTGATATCGCACGATCTGGACTATGTGGCAAAGTACGCAGACCATGTTGTACTGCTTGATAAGACCGTTGCAAAGCAGGGAACTGTGAAGGAAGTCTTCGAGAGCAAGGAATTTGAGAGAATTTTTTACACAGGAGAGGAATCCTGGGTGAGAGAGGAGGAGCACAAATGAATATAACCTCCTGGCTTCAATATGATTTCATGAGAAATGCCCTTATCGCTGTGCTCATCATCACACCGCTTTTTGGCATAATGGGAACCATGATTGTAAACAAAAAGATGGCATACTTTTCAGATGCACTCGGACATTCAGCACTTACCGGAATCGCTGTCGGAGTGGTATGCGGCATGGCAGACACCTCGCTTGCCATGGTGATATTTGCGATAGTGTTTGCACTTCTTTTAAATAAGATAGGAAGTCTGAACACTGCATCGACAGATACCATTATATCGGTATTTTCATCGTGCTCTGTGGCGATAGGTCTTGCGATACTGTCAAAGGGTGGCAATTTCAGCAAATACTCAAGTATACTGGTGGGCGATGTGCTAAGCATCACAAAGACTGAGATAGTTTATCTAATTGTGATTTTTGTGGTCACGATAGTGTTCTGGGTGTTTTGCTTCAACAAGCTCAACGCCATATGTATACACAGAAGCGTGGCAAAAAGCAAGGGTATCCATGTGCGTCTTCTGGATAATCTGTTTGCGGTGCTTGTAGCACTCATAGTTATGCTATCCATCAAGTGGATAGGTATACTTATAATAAATGCCCTGCTTATATTACCGGCGGCTTCATCAAGGAATATTTCGGAAAATATGCGTGAGTATCATTTCTTTTCAGTGCTATTTTCAGTTTTTTCAGGAATAGTCGGTCTTGCTGTGTCATACTACACCAATGTGGCAACAGGCCCGATGATAGTGATTATTGCATCGGTAATATATTTTTCGACATTTATATTTGGCAGAAAGCTGAAAAAATAACGGCTAAAGCTATAAGCAACAGACGCAAAACAGCCGATACACAATATAAGAGAAAGACTGTTTAGCTATATCAGACGCTATACAGGTTGATAATAGTATAGCGGGAAAGGATTCCCGCACGCACATTACCAGGGAGGGATGAGAGATGTTAGATGCTATTTCAAGTGTAGTTTCAGCAGTAGCGGCGCAGAGTGTCACAGCAAAGGACGAGGCGCAGACAAAGAATACTAATACCGCTTCAAAGAAGCAGGATGCAAAGACGGATAAGTCGGATGCAAAGACTGCAGGCTTCAGCGAGGAGGCAGCTGTATATGAGAAATCAGACAGCAAGGATGATTCAAAGGATACTGCAAAGAGCACAGTAAACCAGAAGATGAGCAAGGCAGACAGAGATGCACTGGTACAGGCACTTAAGGATGATGCCAACGCCAGACAGCAGCAGCTTATCGAGATCGTCAGAAAGTCCATGACGGGACAGGCTTCAACCTGGGACAAGTCACAGGGCTTAAAGAGTCTGTTTGAGAATCTGACTGTAGATGCAGACACAATAGCGCAGGCCAAAAAGGACATCGCAGAGGATGGATACTGGGGAGTTGAGAAGACCTCAGACCGTATTCTTGACTTTGCAAAGGCACTGTCGGGAGGCGACAAGGACAAGGCTGATGAGCTTTTGAATGCATTCAAGAAGGGCTTTTCACAGGCAACAGGAGCCTGGGGAGACAAGCTGCCATCAATTTGCCAGGATACTTATGATGCCGTAGTCAAGAAGTTTGATGACTGGAAGAATGGCACAGAGGACACACAGGTACAGGGCTAGAAGCCGGATGTGTATGTAAAAGTGTCGTGATGGAACGAATATTATATAAGAAATCTGATTTATGAATTATGAAAAGG
>ENA-UADP01000431-UADP01000431.1-human-gut-metagenome-genome-assembly--contig:-NODE-431-length-10583-cov-3.944719_pt1 | contig 10583 bp, 8 predicted proteins | sample MGYA00244263_ERZ654259 | MGnify/ENA primary metagenome ERZ654259 (study PRJEB26926, sample SAMN06165106) | human gut metagenome | biome: ENVO:00009003; feature: ENVO:2100002; material: ENVO:00002003...
CAATAGATGTGTGCTGAATATTGCCAGCCTCGTCAATTACATAAAAAACCACTTCGTGATCAATCATTGACGGCTCACCATGGAGATTGAATCCGTACTCGCCGTTATTATCATTAAGTGAGATTCTATTGCCTACAGCTTCGATTTCGGACTTTTTTGTCAGCTCGCTGTTATCAAGTACATAGTAAATTTCAAGATTAGAAGACAGATTATCACTTATTGAGGATGAACTTTTTATATCAAAAGTCTTGTCATCGATTCTGATTTTTTCTACACTGAAAGCGTCAGGGATTGTTGTATCATACTTATAAGTTAAAGCCTGACAATCAACGACTTCATCCTGATCATCTTGTTTTCTAACAGCCCAGAACTTAATATATCCCTCGCCATCTTCAAACGCCGTGCCATCATTCCAAAGTTTGGCATCAGAATCAGAATACGTTCCCCACATATGATTAGCAAGAGGCGTTTCACTTGTCTTGTAATATAACGTTGCATCCGTACTAACATCTACAGTCCACTCATCAAAATTGTTTGTCCAGTTATCAGGGATGACAACATTTAACTCCAAGTCATTTTCTTCAGTTGTGGGTTCAGATACATCCTCGGTTTGCTGCCCAACACTATCTTTGAGATCTACAGTATCTTCAGCAATAGCCACAAAACTCGGGGCATTATAACTGAAAGCAAGTGCAAGTGCTGAGATAAAGGCAAACATTCTTTTTGCGTTTTTCATTGATGTACTCCTTTCTTAACTGCAAATGCGTAATTATTTCCATTTAAGACTGAATGAATATAAACAGAGAATACTAGCAGTGATAGCGTTATGCTCAATACCAATATCTCGTTAGAAAACAAAGTCTTTACAATAATAAAAGCAATTGCCGAAACGATCATTAGAATATCGATAAATCTGCTTTTCTTATTTTTAAAGAAACAAAGGATTCCTTGAAGAAAGTATTTTCTATAATTATGTTTCTCACGGATCTTCCCCAGATAATGCGTTAGTATTAAACCTACAATTAGTCCTATCCAGAATATGAAACCGACCATATATGCTAATGCTTTCTGCAGTTTAGTTCCTTCAAAATTAGAAAAAGGAATCAGAATAAATGATAAAGCCGATATGAGAAATGATATCACACTATACAGCAAAATACCGCAGTATCTGTTTTTACTCATGTTTATCATCACCGTTATCTTCGTGAGAGTTATCGCTTTTTTTGGGCTTTAATAGATCATGCAAAGCTTTATATGAAGTTCCATTAATATATTCTTTTTTGAACAAGCTGTTTCCCTTCCTTCGATAAGGAAAGTACGCAAATGCTCCTAAAACAAATGCGATCAATGCAACGAACAGCGAAAGCATCATGAAAAGGTGCCAAGATTTGTAGTTAATTCCAAGCGTGCTATGAAGGCCCGTTATGACTGCAAATATAATAAAAACACCCAGCATGCAAGTGCAAGCAGCAAATCCGGTGAAAATGCCGTAAACAATGTTACCTATAACAGGTTTTTTCTCGAATCTTCTGTCAAAAGTCATCTTGATTCGTTTTATGAATTCCACATTTGCCACCTCACATTTTTTCAAGACTATTAAGCGTTTCAATAACCTCTGAACGTTTCACGCTTTTTTTCTCAGCTATCTGATTTATGACATAGTCGCCTTTGTTGTTTAAGGTAACGGCTAGCATCTTGATAATGGTACGGTACTCTTTTAAGTTAGCATTTTGTACAATCAAATCATACGCATCTACATAATCATAATCATTTTCTCGATCAACGCAGTAAAGAGCTATTGCCAGCTTGTAACCAATATCGTCTGTAGAAAGGCCTAGCGAATTGACACTCGCCGCAATTGAAGGCAACTCAACTGGATTAGCATGCTCAATAATCTTATCAGCATATTGGATCTTATCATTGTTATCATCAAGCTGATTAAGTAATGTAATCATAAGTGTCGCCTCTGAGGAATTAATCACATTATCATTACATAAGAACACGAACGTTTCATCACAAACTTCAAGTTCCTGTGCTCCAGTTGCCAATTCCATTCGTTCAAGTGCGATTTCAGACAGCTCCCCCTGCTTTGTGGTTTGATATGCAGAATCTCCTTGTTCTATGTGATTATTTATCTCACTGACCAGGTTATTCCAGTTGTTTTTTGCGATTCGAGCACCAATTGCTCGATAAACACCCGATATCAGTAGCAACGAAAGGAAACAACCAATGCAAATTCCAAATGTTATAGAGGAATTTTTTACTTGTTTGTTTTCCCCCTTTTTAACAGTTGGAATAGAGTCTCTTGCATCTTCCAAATCACGAATTATCTCGTCATATCCATGATAGAATGCTGGATCATTCATATACCCATCTAAGCGTTTGCGAGTGCATTTCTTTATAATATTCTGTAAGGCAAGATTATATCTTCCACCTAATGGTCCAGTACATTCAAGAGATAAATCTCGCTCATAATAAGAATCGTGATTCAGCAAATGCGATTCATAAAAGCGTGATTTACGGTTTAAAGTTGAGAATTCTTCGCTGTTAGTTACTAATTCAACAATATTTAGGCATTCCCAGAAGGTTGCCCCAAATGAAAAAATATCGCTTTCAATTGACATTCTTCCAATTTCAAAGCCATTTGTTTTGTCTTCACTTTTATCATTGAGTAGAGTTAATGGGAAACTGTCATCTATTGCAGCCCTAAAAGCTTCCGGGGCTGCATAACCAATCGTTCCATGACAAAATGGATGGTTGATGTCTTCTTTGACTCTGACACCATTATCATTTATGTACTTAAATGGTGCGAGCTTATGATATATATATCGATCACGCTCATCTAAAAATTCTGATCGTCCAAAATCAATTAAAACTAATTCTTCGCTTTGGCTTGTGACCATGATGTTTTCGGGTTTTATATCAAGATGCAGCACTTTCTTTTTGGATGTCATGCTTATAAATTGTAATATACCACACAGACTCAGCATATAATGCAACATTTTATCTTGATATCTGAAAAAAGTTTTTTCATCTTTGTATTTTTTTAGAACTTCTTCCTTTTCAAAGTCCTTAAACTCATGGTATTTAATCCAACGATTATCTTTAAACTTCTCAAGTCCCCAAAACTGCCTGATACAGTATTGTTCCAAAGACCAACCGTCGATATATTCTTCAACAACACAGAAGCAAGGTATCATTGCACCATTTAATTCAATGCTTTTACTTCGGATGTGCTTTGATATTTCTGGCGTTTTCAAATCAAAACTTTCGCCAAGATCTTCTATAACATCATATATCCGAGCCACACTACGACACTCTTGAAGTTCTTCAAATATTCTAAGTTCATTATTCGTAAATCGCTCAAAGCGAGAACGAGAGTAGGGCTTAAACTTCAAAACACAAGAGAATGATAACTCTTCTTCATCTTGACCGTTTACAGAGATTTTTCTGCCTTTAAATACAAAGCTTTCAGTTCCCTGGGCAATAAAGCCATGTGGGAAATCCTTTTCATCTATCTCATAAATGAATTTACTGCCCTTTATCTGGGTACTCACCGAATCACATCTCTTTCTAATCCAAGTTCTCTGGTAAAGCTAAAATTCCAAAAATAGATTGATCTACCTCGGTATCGTTGCATTCAAAAAGAACGATCTCAGTCTTAATGTCATCGTTGGTTTCATCAAAAAGTTCAATATTTCCGAGATCGTCTGAACTATTAACCGTTTTGTTCATTAATTTCCACCTTCCTCAGAAGTTGGATTTTCATTGAACGCAGCTAAATCGGCATCAAGCTGCAAATATGCATCTCTTGCACTTTTTACAGCCCCTTCATTTATCGCATCGAGAACTTCTCCAACACTTCCGATTTTTTCAAGAATGTGTTCAACCTCTTTTCGATATTGATTAGCACCAGCACCTTGCCATTTTCCGAGTAATGCTTCGTTAATCCGTTTGAATTCCTTTATAATATTATCAAAGTCCGTTTTGGCTACCTGACTATCCTTTTCAAATTGTACAAGCTTTTCGATATCAGCACATCTGATATGATTACCATCAGCCATTACTATTACCTCCATTTGTCTTGCCTAATAAACTTCATCTTCATGAGCTTGTCAGCTTCTATATCATAAAAATAACCATCCCCAGTTTCACATCGAGCATATTCTTCCCTTAATCCTTTTACATCCATACTGCCGAATACTGTCTTTTGTCCTCGTTCAGCAGCAAATTCTGCGATACTATCGAGTAAGAAAATAGCATTTAATGAATTATTAAAAAAGTTATTGCTTTCTTGATCTGTAATTTTTTGCACATCAGTGAAAATAAAAATCAGATCTTTTTCTTCGGCGATGGCTGCGAGTTTTGGAAGAATGTTGTTTATAAACTGTTTCTCACCATTAGCGCTTAAATAAAGCATTTTACTCTGAAGAATAAATACCGTCGGTTTAATCGGATTTAGTTCTTCGTTGTAAGACGGCATAAGTCCTGCCATCTCCTCACCGTATATATAAGTTGCCACAGGAGATTTAAGTTGATTATTAGAAATTCCATTCCAAGTGAGATCCATGTAATAATCATTAATGAAATGGTAAAACTGCTGAAACGGTGATAAAGTCTTCTTGAAACCAGATGCAGTAGTCGGTTTATCTATAATGTCCATAAAATCAGTTGGGGTTTTTTGATTCATTCCACTATCGTTATTTGGAGGGAGCGGTGAGTTTCTCTTTGTTTCATAAAACTTTATACAGTCCAAACCAAGTGATTCACATCTATTATAGAATTCTTCAAGCTGCTTTCTTCCGTCATCAAAAAATACAAACCTCGAAGATGATTTCTTTTTAAATAAATCCTCAAGAATGACTCTAAGCAAGTTTGTTTTTCCATATCCTTTTTTTCCATAAATGCCGAGTACCCTTGATTCTGAGAAATCGATTGTCACCGGACAAAAGTCAATGTAATCCAAACCAACAGAAACAGGACAAGGAATCCAAGGAATATTTTTTTTCGTTGTTATAGGTTCTTGTTTTAAACGTTGATACTCGTCACGAGTCAAATCGCCATTGAATGTCAGATGCTTCTTTACACACCTGTCAAACTTGCCATTTTCTTCTCTACCACTTTCTTCGTTGTAGTGATACTTACTCTTTAAGCAGAACAAAAAACTACTATCAGGCTCCATCTGATCAGAAATATAGCATTGAACCTCATATGGTGCATTCATTCTAAATGTACCTTCAATATTATCAGGCTTTATGGTTACATTCGCAAAGCCGCGCCCAGGAATCGCTCCGATTTCTGATACTTTTGAATTGAATATCTCGATATATTTATCCGAGGGCATTTCAAATGCGATTTTCTGCCCAAAATTGTTGAGATATGATGATAACCCTTTAGTATCTGATGCAGTAAATACAATTGAAATGCCTTTTGACAAACCATCTCTGCACATTTTGGCGAATTTTTCTTGATATGCTGAATACCTCGGTTCATCTTGGAACGAATTAAGATTATCAATTATAAATGTCGTGTGAACAATCTTTTTTTCACCGAAATATGAAGAAAATCCGGTTCCCTCCAGAATCTCAGTATTCTTCTTGATTCTTTCTTCAAGTATCCTGAAAACACGCTTAACATATTCTTCATTGGAATTATCAAAGTATGCTGCAACGAGAGGCATAGTTTTATAGGATGCAAGAGCTCCACCAAAATCTAATATAAAAATTTCCTCATCATCAGGATTAGTGATAATATGTAGCGTTTGAATCAGTAATTTAAGGAAGTTTGTTTTTCCACTCATTGCTGCACCGAACAGAGCTATATTTTTGTCGAGTAAGTCAACTTTAAAAAGAGGTTGCTTCTGTACAATAGGAATATCGTACTGACCTAACGTACAAATCAAGTTTCTCTTGTCCATTGCTGTATCAACTCCATTCTGTTGCATTTATAAGCTTTGGTTGTTTTATCTTAGTTTTTAATGGGGGAAGGAATATTGTCTCTGGAATTTGTTTTCCTGTATTAACTGCAATAATAGTGTCCACAACAAACTTCAATTGAGTAGCATTAGGATCAACATTTTTTTGTTGTGCCTGCAATACAGTATTATCCTTATCTGAACGATAGAACTTTTCATTAAAAGTTCCGCTGTCAGGCACAAATGTGATATTCACAGGATCTTCAATGCTTGTATTTTGATTAGAACCTGTATAGGCAGATTGAAAGTACTCAAAGCGAGAGCCTGTTCCTACAAGTAAATAGGCTCGTCCGTTCAGCGGCATTTTCGGAGCAGCCGCCACAGGACTATCAATCATTTCCTTGGAAGCTTGCTTCGTGGCAACCTTTAGGCAGATTCTTGCTTTAGAGTTTACTCTTATATCGTCAGTGATAGCACCCTCGATATTCTGTGATACAAGAATGATATGAAATCCAAGCGTTCTGCCAACACGGGCAATCGTTGTTATTTCCGCAATAAAGTCAACGTCATTGCTTTCGCTTGAAAAACGCTTTAATTCAGTAAACTCGTCAACTACAAGTACAAGATGAGAAAGACTTTTGATTTTATCCAGTCCTTTATTAACAAATGTGTCCATCTGTTTAGCGTTAAGTTTACTCATTTTCTCAAGAATCTTCTTGACTGTTTCAGAATAATCAGCATCGTCTATGGCTATTTTTTGCTGTTTGAGCTGAATTGAAATTTCATAGAGTTCTTTCAAAGACTTCGTCCCATCAGCTTCGATCATTCCGGAAATTTCTACCATTATTCGTCTTGCGCGAATATATGCATCCGCTGTATCTATTCCAAATTCCTGAAGAAGTAGTTTTCTCTTTTTAATTTCAGCATTAAGCGTCTCAAGAAATCGTTTCAGCATATATGCGGATGATATTCCTTCACTTTCACCTGCCGTATCGGTAACTACGCCGACACAATGTGGCAAATCTCCTAAACGATCTGAAAAACCTCCACCTTTCATATCAACTAACATTAAGTTTAAATCCATGGGAGAAAACTTCATACACAATCCGATTAGATAGGTGATAATAGTTTCGGATTTTCCGGAACCAGTAGTACCTGCAACAAGCATATGAGGACCGTCTGCTTTCTCATATAAGTCAAGTGACATTGATCCATGTTCATTTGCACCAATCTTAACACGTAAATTTCTGGTGACGTCATATTCTTCTTCACTTGATTCCCAGCACTCAAGTATGCGTTTTGCAAAAGGTGAGGTAGATAATGGATTATCCACACCATTTTCAGGAATGATATCATCACTAGAAATGTCATGCAATTTAAATAAGGTAACCATGCTTGGCACCTGACCGTTCTCTGCAATACGTGTATAATAAATGGCTGCAAGTCTTCGGTATGCAAGCTCATATTGTTCTTTGTATTCTTTAGAAGAGAAAATATAGTCATTCCAGAAATTGGGATACTTATTTGTCTCCGTCATATTAGCTAAGATGTTCTCTCGTGTCATAACGCTATAGCGTGGTACAACGTAGCCATATCCCACTTTTTTAGCGTCTACATTCATGTAAATTACATCTCCACAATAACGAGGAAGCTTATCCTTATCATCGCGGCAAAAAATAAATGTTAAACCGAGTTTATTCTGGTAGTCTTCACCCTCTTTGGGAGCTTCGGGAAGATATTTTGAAAAACCAGTAGACTTGATATTATAATCTTCAAATACTACACACACTATCTGGGTGTTATGTTCAGATTCAACTTCGTTTTCTTCATCGGATTGTATGTCCTTGGCTCTTTGAGTCATTATGTTCAATAATTGACCATAAACAAGACCAGCGCTCTCTTTGTCGAAAACGAACTGAGATGTATTTTCTAGTAATTCGTTGCAGTGAGGAAGAAATTTATATATATCAATCCTTTGTTTTTGCTCCTCTATACTCAATCCCTCTTCAAAGAAAAATACAAATTGAATATCTTCCGGAGAATGATAATAAGCGAGTTCTAATACAATGTGCTTAATAGTATCATGTGCAAAGGAATTGTCAGGAGAAACTATACCCAAGGCACCGGCATTTCTTATATCAAGCATATATGGTGCCTTAATACCGCTCTTACCCCATGTTTTACCATCAATATATCGGAAATATTCTGTGGAAAACCTGTATGGCAAATCAGAAAGCAATACTTTTTCTTCTGAGATCAGCCCTTCCCTTTGAGACTTCTTGAGTTTTGCTTCCTCATCCTTCCGTGTATGTTTCTTTATAAATGCATACCACGGTAATTCACTTTCAGGTGTAAGAATATAGATCCCTGCGATTCTCTTATCAGTTGTTCTCTCGTCTTTGCTATTAGTGCATGTTTCGTACCGTAAATGATAATAAACATCAGAAAAAATCTCATCTTTTTTCTCATATTTAATATCGAAAAGAGGTTTCACATGCTCTGATACACCTAAAGTAATACGCATAAAATCGTTATCATTTTGTGATCTTGAAAAAATAGCAGAATCTAGTGTAGATAACTGTGCGAACAGTTTTAACATATCCGGATACAACGACTGAAGATAGGTGAGGTCAGCTTTTTGCCAAATACCTATCTTTTCGTCAATCAGACGTTTAATATATTTTTCGTAGTTTTCTTTCCATTCGGTTTTCTTCTTAGTGTTCGTTGCTCCTTGTTTAAAATAGTTGTAGGTGGATGTAACCAAAGTCATTACACCAGTAGCAGCCGTCATCATCCACATCATACCACCCATACCACTCGAACTGGCAGATTTAGACATCACAGCTCTAACGCCTATCATTCCTCCAGTCGAAAGTACTGTAGGTATCAAAATGTCGCCTAACGTTCTTTCGCCTTTTTCAGGTATATCACCTGGAGGGAGAATTTCAATATCCGATGAATCGACCGCTTCAAGAGTACGACTACTTATATTGTATTCAAGGGGATTATCATCAGAATCAAGAATATAGCTACTTGGAATTTTATCAAAGAGCAGTTGACTCTCCAATTTCCGCTTCATAGTTATCACTAAAACGCTTGAAGTAACAAAGCCTAATTCAATTAGTGTTACCTTCTCAGACAACAATTCTTTTTCAAAATTGATAACCTTGTATTTGCCTTTTCGAGAATAATCCACAACAAACTGCTTACGGTGTTTTAGATAATCCTTGAAAAGAATAAAGTGCTCTGGAAAATTATTATGAAGTCCATAATACAGACCTTCGATGAAAGCCTTTAGTGTTATATCATCCTTAACAAGGAAAGCGAGACTATCAGTGATTCCAGAGAATTTTTCACTATATTTATTTGAATCATTAGGAAAATTAAACTGAACTGAAATCATGATTTCATTATTTTTCATTTGCTACGCTCCTTGCATAATAGTAATTATTCTTTGAATAACATCTGTGACTGCTTCTTTATCTATCGATTGAGTTGCAGGTATGTTTATCTCTGGCATACCTGTGATCTTGACTGAACCTACAGGCTGAATCGTAGGAAGTTGTGCGATGGCACTATCAGAATTTTCAGGCATACCAGTGATCCTAACTGAACCTACAGACTGAATCTGTGGAAGTTTTACGATAGCACTATCAGGCTTTTCAGGCATACCAGCGATCTTAACTGACACAACAGGCTGAATTTGAGGAAGTTTTGCGATAGCACTATCCGGCTTTTTCGGCATACCGGTAACCTTTGCTGAACCCACGGGTTGAATCTGAGGAAGGTTTGCGATAGCATTATCCGGCTTTACCGGTATACCAGTAACCTTTACCGAACCCACTGGCTGAATCTGCGAAAGTTTTGCAACAGCACTACCTGGCTTTTCCGGCATACCAGAAATCTTCACTGGGCCAACAGGCTGAATCCGAGGAAGTTTTATGATAGCACTATCAGGCTTTTTCGGCATGCCGGTAACCTTTACTGAACCCACAGGCTGAATATGCGAAAGTTTTGCGATAGCACTACCCGGCTTTTTCGGCATACCTGTAACTTTAACTGAATCTACAGTATGAATCTGAGGTAGATTTGCAATAGCACTACCCGGCTTTTTAGGAATATCTGCAAGACGTATTTTCTCTATGGGCATGACTGTTGGCATTATCCTTACAGCACCACCTCGATGACTTGGCATTCCCTTAAGGTGAATCTTACTAGGCGGAGTAAAACTCGAATAAGAAACAACAACCTTACGCATTTTATCTAACAATTCCTGTGGAAAAGCAACTTTCTTTGGAGCGGCAATATCACGTTGCGGGACATCAATTTGGGGAATTTGGTTAATACCACTGAACTTTGGCTTTCTATACTGATAATCAGCACCTTCGATTCTCTCAAGCTGTCCGACAAAAGCCATTCTCTCTTTATATAGTAGTAATTCTTTGTTATATACTTCTTTTTCAGAATCACTTAGTAAAGCAAGTTCTGCATCGGTTAACTCTCTAAACATTTATTGCCACCTCCTAATAAAAAGTACAGCCTCAGCCATTTAATAGCACCGAGGCTGTACGCAATCCAACCAAGTATTTTTTTTAGTGCGAAGGCACATATATACACTTATATATGTCTGTCTCTTATACACATCTCCGAGCCCACGAGACCGTACTAG
>ENA-UADP01000432-UADP01000432.1-human-gut-metagenome-genome-assembly--contig:-NODE-432-length-10572-cov-8.202054_pt1 | contig 10572 bp, 7 predicted proteins | sample MGYA00244263_ERZ654259 | MGnify/ENA primary metagenome ERZ654259 (study PRJEB26926, sample SAMN06165106) | human gut metagenome | biome: ENVO:00009003; feature: ENVO:2100002; material: ENVO:00002003...
TCTCGTGGGCTCGGAGATGTGTATAAGAGACAGGTCAAAAAGGATAGCAGAAAAGGAAGTCAGAAAGATTGCCACCCATTGAATCAGGGTCACAGCTATTATTAGCGGCAATGCCAACAGCTTTATCAGAAACATGGCTATTTCTCCCCATTGACCTGTTTATAGGCTTCATGCTGAACAATCAGCCCAGCGGAAAAGCCGTATTTGAAGTGGCTTTCGCTTTCTTCACATTGGGCGATTGCTGTCTGCGCCCGGAGTTCCTGCACCAGCTCATAGTCCTCTTTGCTGAGCCGCTGGGACAACTGCTCCATGAGCTTTTCACAGGCTATGACTGCCTTTCGGTATTCCGGTGATGTAGGTACAACTGTCTCGCAGGGATAAAACTCCCCATTATACATGGCTTCCAAAATCATAGCTTTACCTCTCTCAACAGTAGATTAGTTCCGTCTTGATGATTTCCTCTGCCCGGCAGCGGATGGAGTTCATTGACTGCACCCATAACATCTGATTTTCCGCTTTCATGGCTTCGGTCACGCCCTCGGCTTTCATCATCTGCCGGATAATCAAGTCCAGCCTGTCTGCCGCCTGCTCGTTCAGATCGGCAACGACGGTGTGGAGCCTGCCGGACAAAATTAGCTCGTTGTAAAGCATGGGACGGTGCAATTTCAGATAGGACTGGTGCAAGCGTCCCCAATGCCCAATAGGTCGGCGTTCCTCCGGCAGCTTCAAGTCCGGCACATAGTAGTCGCCCACCAACACATAGTCCATACCGTTCTCATGGATTCTCGGTTTCAACTCTTTCATAAAATCACGCTCCCTTTCTCGGTCCCAGCTGCGGCAAACTGCTCACCGGGATAAATACCCCTCTGGCAATATCCTCGGTGCGGATTGCCTGTTTTCTGGCTTCAATCTCCGCTTTTTTCTTGGCTTTCGTGCGCTCCTCATACTCTTTCTGTTTACCATTGGCTTTCCGCTTCAAGTAGTTCTGGTGGAGCCTGTCCTTGCGTTCCTCACGCTTGCGGATTTCCTCTAATTCCTCCGGGGTAAGCTCCACTTCGCCAAACGCAGGGGGAACGAAACGACCCACGAAATTGAAGTAAATCTCGACCTCCTGTGTGGTCTGAATACTGCCCTTGCGGTCACGCTCATGCACAAGGATTTTCTCAATAAACTCATTGAGCATGGCAATCGTCAGCTTGTCGAAGTTCTCATACTTGTCAATCAGAGCGATAAAACGGTCAGCGTCCTTTTCGTGCTTCTCATAGCTCTTGACAGCCTTTTCCAGAACAGAGATTTCAGCGGTAAGCTCGGACTGTTCCTTTTCGTATTGAGCGTCCAGAGTGGCGTATCTGCTGTCGGACAGCTTGCCTAAAATGTTGTCCTCATAGATTTTGCAGAGCAGGACTTCCAGCTCGGAAACTCTCTGCTTTGCTGTGGCAAGGCGTGTCCGCTGTTTCCTGACCTCTGCCGTCTGCTGGCTGGACTGCGCTTCCTGCACCACACGGACAAACTCGGCTCTGTCATGCTTCGCATACTCGGCAATAGCTTTGAGCATTTCGGAAACAAGGGACAGTACCACATCTTCATTGATACGGTGCTGTGTCGTGCAGAGCTTTCCAACTGGGACTTTGCTGTATTGGGAACAGGTATATTGAGAAATACGCTTGCCGTTGTTGGTACGGTGGACATACATCTTGCCGCCGCAATCGGCACAATAAAGCAAGCCTGTGAGGGGAGCTGCTTCGCCCCAGCCGTCCGGGTAGCGTCTGACATTCCCACGGATTTTCTGCACAAGGTCAAAGGTCTGCTGGTCAATGATAGCTTCATGGGTATTCTCGAAAATCGTCCATTCGTCCTCCGGGACATAATGGCTTTTCTTGTCCTTGAAGTGCTTTCGGGTCTTGAAGTTGATGGTGTGTCCCAGATATTCACGCTTTTCAAGAATGTTGCAGATGGTGGAAGAACCCCAGCCGTACACATCTTTGAAAGTCTTGTTTTTGTTCACGCCCTCGCCGTGCTGGGCAAGGTAAGCGGACGGAATAAGCACCTTTTCCGATTTCAGTTTGCTGGCGATCTGATACGGACCGTAGCCTTCAATCGTCATGGCAAAGATACGCTTGACCACCTCTGCGGCTTCGGGGTCAACCAACCATTGGTCTCTGGCTTCGTTCCAGAGATAGCCGTAAATGACCGTGCCTGTGAGGTGCTTGCCGGACTTGCCTTTGGACTGGAAAGTGGAACGGATTTTACGGCTGGTGTCTCTGGCGTAATACTCGTTCATAATGTTGCGGAAAGGGGTAAAATCATCGTCCCCTCTGGCACTGTCCACGCCGTCATTGATGGCGATAAGGCGAACGCCACGCTGACGCAGGATTTCCATAATCTGACCGACTTTCAGATAGTCACGACCCATGCGGCTCATGTCCTTGATACACAGGTACTCCACATTCCCGGCTTCCACCTCTTTCATCATTGCCAGAAATCCGGGACGGTCAAAGCAAGTACCACTAATGCCATCGTCCGTGAAATGGACAATGTTTGTAAAGCCCTGCCGTGCGGCGAACTCCTCCAACATAGCCTTTTGATTGGAAATGGAATTGCTCTCACGCTGTTGGTCATCATCTTTGCCAAAGTCATCACGGCTCAGTCGTTCGTACAGAGCTGTGATTTTCTCGTTTTTTCTCATAACTTGCGCTCCTTTCTTCGGTTTTAGGTTGTGTGTTCTAAGAGACTTCCCAACCGCTTGATTAAGAAGTCTTTTAGAGCATACAACACCGGCAGCAAGCTTGTACTTGCGATATTGCCTTACTGCAAAGTGTTCCGGATTTTCTGCTTCCAGTTCTTCAAACAATTCATCCACTGCATTTTTAAATTCTTCATCATCCTCCCTGGTCTCACTGGCATTGATAAATTCCAACAGAGTAGAAAAGTTCTGTTCTTCCTCCGGTGCCTCATACCAGATGTATCCGATCAGTGCAGAATACAAAAGACGCTCGGCCTTGACCCAGAAATCTTCCGTTGATTTTTCGCCCTCACCCTTGGTATTTGCGATAATGGTATTGACCAGCTTTAAGATGTCTTTTTCACTCCGGATATAATGGAACGGATTATAATGCATGGACTTTTTAAAGTTGATCGTATTTAATACCTTGATCCGGTATCCTCCATTTACCAGCATCTTCCCGCATTCAACGATGATCGTACCCTTTGGATCAGTGACCACATAGGATACGTGGTCCGTCATCTGCATAAGATTGGGCTTCACATAGAATCTTGTCTTACCGGATCCGGAACCACCGATGACGATCACATTTTTATTTCTGGCATACTTTGGGGCTTTTGGCCGGCTGTTCATGGTCAGACGTTCCGTTTCTGTGAGGATGACATTGTTTTCAAAGACCGGATCCATGAAGGGTTCGATATCTTTTCTATTTCCCCATCTGGCCGATCCATACTCCACACCTTGTCGGAACTTCTTTGCATTTTTTGAACGATAGTAGACCACCAGTTTTAATGCACCTGCAACCAGAACACCTACCGTAAGATCCTGCAAAGCGATACTTGGCAGCCAGCTTAAAAATGCCAGTCGGAAATTGACTAACATCACGCCAAGTCTCTGGACCATGCTTTCTCCCAGGCAATGTCGGTACAGCCAGGATCCTTTATCTGCTACATAGAAGATAAAGAAATATGGGAGATTTAAGATCACCAGCCGTTTGACCTGGATCTTCTGTAATTTTTCCCGGATCATCGTTCCTGACCTCTGGATTTTTGTCTCTGCTTCACACGCTGGCGGTGCTTTGCTTTTCTTTCTACAGATTTCTGCAGTTTCTTTCTGACAGATGGTTTCTTCACCTGTTTCTTTTTCAGTTCTACTCCGGCATATTCCCGGAAAGCCGCTGTCATCACATCCACATCTTTGGCCTTAAAGAAGACCAGAAATTTCGGTGGATCCGCACCAACCTCTTTTTTCAGGCTGTAATCAATGCCGTATTTTCTTGCCACACGATCAAAAGATTTGATATTTTCATCTGTGATCTTTATGTTGGAAAGCTGTACTCCCTGTGCATTCAGCTGCTTGATGGTCTGCTTTCCATGTGGCTTTTTCTTTTCAATCTTTTTTCGGGCTTTTTCCCTTCCTTTCTCCTGGGCCCGTCCGGTCTTTTCAGCCATTTTCACCTGCGTTGCTTTCTGTTTCCTACGGTTGTCCATTTCCAGGAACTTCCGAAGGGCTGCTTTTAGCACACTGGCAGTGATCTTGACTCCCTGGATGCTCAGGCTGATCACTTTCTGATTTACTTCTTCCTGCAATTACCCACGTCCTTTCTTTCCTTTCATTTCAGAATGAAGACGGGCAATACAATATCCGATGCATGGAACATGTTTTCCATACGGACAGCCACCACATGGTGTTGTTTTTACTGCTTTTTTCTTTTCCGGAAGCAGATAGTGGCACTGTTTCAAGCTACAGCCTTTCTTTTTGCCTCCCCACCAGTAACAGTACTTGCAGGACCATGGCTTTTCTTCGCTGTACTTTCTTCCCTCAATAGCTGCATTTGGTTCTATGATCAGATCTTTATTAGTCTTCATTCTGTTCTTCCTCTTTTCTCATGATTTCTGTCAGTTTTTTCTCTGCCTGACTTCCGGCAGCAATGAGACAATACAAAACTGTAAATATTGCCGCTGCTCCCAGAAGAGCAACAAAAATAATGATATTTCTCATGGTTTCTCCCATCTAAAAAAGCGTCCACAGATTCCTTTCGGTTTCCATGAACGCTCATTCTTATTTAATTAGTGTTTCTTTTTTCTCATAAATGCAAGGGCTCCTGTACCAGTCGCACCAATGCCGAGAAGCATAAACCACAGCCACAGATTGGTGTTATCCCCAGTCTTTGGTGAATCACTGACAGGTTTTCCACCTTCCGGTGTCTTTTCTGCCGGTTTTTTCTCATCCACCATAGTTACATGCTGTACTTCACAGGTATCCTTTACTTCGAATTCCACATCTTTTGCAACCAGATAGCCATCCGGTGCCGTTTCTTCACGGAGAGTGTATTTTCCGATCGGAAGCATTTCGATGTAATGTGCTTTCTCTGTACTGGTCCAGCTTTCCACAACTTTTCCATCCTGATCAAGGATTGTGAGTTTCGCTCCCGGAAGTTCTTTTCCGGCGATATCCTGTTTGGAGATTTTCACCTTCGTTACATCATCCTTCATCTCAACTTTCTGCACATCGGCAGTATCTTTGATCGTGAACTTTACGCTTTCAGCTGTCACGTAACCATCAGCAGGTTTTGTTTCAACCAGTGTGTATTCTTTTCCGACAGTCAGCTCACGGATCACATGTGCTTCTTTACCGGAAGTCCATTCATCCACGATATTTCCATCAGCATCTACCACTTTCAGCTTACATCCTGGAAGTTCTTTTCCGGTTGTCAGACTGGATTTGGTAAATTCAACGACGGTTGGCTGATTATCAAAGGTAAAATCATAAGTGACTGTCGGCTGATCTTCACCTGCATACTCAAAGGTAAATTCCTTTACTTCATCGTTGGTTACGAATCCGTCCGGTGCATAGAGCTCTTTTACATAGTAAGTTGCTCCTATTGGAAGATCTGCAACAAATGTGATCTTTCCTTCTTCATCCGTAGATTTCAGCTCAATGATCTCATCGGCTTCGATCAGGACTTTACCTGTTGTCTCAGACTTAATGTCTTCTTTGGCAAATAATCCAAAGATAGCGCCTTCCAATGTACGGTCAGAATCTTTTTCTTTCTTAAGTACATTGACTTCTACTCTCTGGCGGTTGTTCTGCCAGTCTTTGTCATAGACTACAACTGGTGTATTCTGATCCACGTAAGTCAGATCTACATGACGAATCTCACCATCCAGTACATGACCGTAAGCAGTTCCTGTTTCTTTCACATAGTATTTACCAAGTGGAAGATTTTCCAGTTTTGCAATACCGGTTTCATCTGTCTTGATCGTTGCGATCAGTTCATCCTTTTTATAGTAATCGTCACTGACGCCATCGGCAGCCTTAATGTCTTCCTCAGCATAGACTTCAAACGTAACATCTGTCAGTTTTCCGGTTACATAGTTGAAAATGTGTTCCACCACACCTTTGACCTTATCGGCCAGCGTAACAGAATCCAGAAATTCTCCCTTTTTGTTGATGATGAGTTCACCAACCGGTACCTCGTCCTTCATTTCCACTTTCTGAACCTCTCCGGTATCTTTGACTGTGAATGTCACATCATTGGCTACCAGATAACCATGCGGTGCAAACTCTTCATGTAGGGTATAAGTCTCACCCACTTTCAGATATTTGATCACATGCGGTGCATCTTTGGAAGATGTCCAGCTATCTACTACATTTCCATCTTTATCCGTTACTTTCAGATAAGCTCCATCCAGTTCTACACCGGTTGTTGCATCTGATTTTGTGATCTCAACAGTTGTCGGCTGGTTCTTCTTTACGGATTTTAATGTTACTGTCTGTACATCCTGCCCCTGATAAGAAGCATCAAATCTCAGTACTTCATCCGAAGATACGAATCCATCTGGTGCTTTCAGTTCTTTTACATAATAGCTTCCAAGTGGAAGATCCAGTGTACATGCTGCCTGACCTTTTTCATCAGAAGTCATTTCCTGTAAAAGAGTATCTGCTTTGACGATCACTTTTCCATCTTTCGTCTGAATGTCTTTTGCATTGTAAATACCGAACACTGCTCCGGCTACTGTATTGCCTGTCTCAGCATCCTGTTTTTCGACCGTAATCGACACTTTCTGTCGTTCATCTGTGACAGAGATTTCTTTCTCGATCACTGCGGTATCCTGATCTGCATAAGCAAATTCGACATTTTCCGGCACCGTATTTAACACATAAGTGTCCGGTGCATTCTTCTCTTTGACATAGTATCTGCCAAGTGGAAGATTCTTTACAGTTGCATAACCATCTGTATCCGTTGTAACGGTTGCCACCAGTGCATCCTTTGCAAAGTACAAAGTTCTCTGTCCATCTGCATCTACCTGATGATCGGCAGTATAGATATCCTCTGCCGCATAGACTTCAAATTCAGCACCTGCAAGTCCAGCCATTTCATACTGGAAGTCCTTATCAAATCCCTTTAACACTTCACCCTGTTTATAGATCTTTAACTGACCTTTGACCGGGGCATTGGTATATTCCACATCAATGACTGCATCTCCTGTGACAGGATCGGTCAGATAAGCAGTATCTGTATCAACTGCAACTGTCACATAGTTTTTGGATATTGTGTACCCATCGGGTGCCGTCACTTCCTCAATCCGGTAGTTGCCAGGTTTCAGATTCTTTGGCAGTACCAGGTATCCTTCCTCATTTGTGAAATAGGATTTGTGTACCGTTGGCTTCGGATAGGATGTTGTCTGTTCCACATATTTCTGATTATCCAGGTCGTATACCTTGAACTCAGTATTAGCCAGGAGTACAGATTTCTGTGTTTCTGCATCCTTTTTGATGATCTTTAATTTTGCTTTGAATTCTTTATCCAGCAGCACTCGCCATGTCTGCGGTGTATCCGGATGATTCTCTGTGATCTTCACTACAAAATCATCAACCGGTGCATAGTTGTGTTTGCTTGTGGTTTCTCTTACCACATAAGTTCCATATGGAAGCGGAATCGATCTTGCATATCCTTTTTCATCGGTAAACATTTCTGTCTGACCATCTGCAGTCAGTACAACTGGTCTGGCTGAGTCAAAATCATAACTTCCATCTGCTTTTACTTTCAGATCACTGACAAGCCATGCTGAAAAACCGACTCCCTGCAGAAGATCTGCATCGGTCTTTCCATTGTTTGCGGCTTTAATGATCTGGAACGGCTGCTTAATGACTGTTTCTTTACATACAGAAGTTCTTTCTACTGTCGGAACAGTAGCACCTTCGTAAGTACAGTCCACATCATGTTCTGTCGGATCCAGTACGTACCCCACCGGAGCACTAAGCTCTTTCAGATAATACTTTCCAAGATAGAGATCTGATACAGAAGCTTCGCCATTCTTATCCGTTGTCAGGGATGTGATCAGGGTGTCTTTCTTATAGATTGTTCCGGTTTTTCCATCCGGATAAACAATGTCTTCTCTTGCATAAAGACCATATATCGCACCTTCCAGTGTTGCGTCTCCCTGGGCTTCATTGCCTGTCTCAGCATCCTGTTTTGCAATGTTGAGCTTTGCATTTGTTCGCTTATCCGTTGCATTTTTGGTCGTTGTCTTTCCGATAGCAAGAGTCACATTATAAGACTTTGTATCAATCTGATACCCTGTTGGAACAGAGATTTCTTTCAGATAAACAACTTCCTGTGTCTTTTCCATTGTAAGCTGTGAAGCACCATTCTGATCAGTTTCAGGCATCTCTGCGATCAGCTTTGTACATGCAGCATCGGAATAGATCCCGTACACTGCACCAGCCAGTGCATTGCCTGTATCCTGGTCTTTCTTTACAATGGATACCTTACATTCTTTTGTCCAGGTTACTTTAAAATCCACATATTTCTCATTTCCGACACCTTCACCGAAAACAAGAGCCAGATCCTGTGTTCCGGATCCTGTTACAATCTTGTAAGCAGAGTATTCTTTATCAATGCTTCCCTTCATCTGAGAAGAAAATGTAGCACTGACGCTCTCTGCCTGATCAAGTGGTGCTGTCAGATAAAACTGTGTACCTCCACTGATTTCTACACTTGCTCCTGCAGCACTTGTTTTACCGGTTGACACATTTACAAGCTTTACACCACTTGGCAACTTAAATGTAATCGTCTGCAGTTTATCTGCTTTGAATGTGATCACACTTGTTCGCTGGCTGTTTCCTTCCACATAAGCCTTTACATTAGATTCGGAAAAGCTCATATCTACAGATGGAATGTCCGGCATATTTACACAATAGTTATAAAGTTCCATTGCCAGGTTCTTTCCTGTCGCATTGGTTCCGGATGCCCAGTCACTGGATCCATTTGCATAAGCCGCTGCAAGATGGGTAATGATGAATCTCTTTCCTGCCGGAAAATCCGGATGTTTCTCATCGAAGAAACCATTCTCATCACTTGCTTTTGTTCCGTAATAGCAGACCTTTGCAAGTGTCTTTCCATCGGCAAGTTTCTGGATCGTATAAGTTCCATTTCCCGGTCCTTTTTTCGATGGTTCAACACAGTATGCTGTCGCATTGATGCTTCCCCATTTCACATAATATGGACAAGTCAGATAAGAACCTAATCCATAGTCTGCGTAATAGTACCAGGAGCCGGCTGTAACTGTGACTGATTTTGTTCCTGTTTCACCGGAAGCAAGCATCATTGGCATATCAAAAGTAATACTTTCGCCTGCTTCAAGATCTGCAAGAGCAACTTCCTGGTCAACAGCTTCCTGCATAACCTCTGAGAGTGTGATCCCTGTTTCCGGATCAACGGTCTCCTGATCCTCCGTTGCTTCGATCTCTGCATCAAATTCTTTTTCTGTCAGTTCTGTTTTGCTCTCCGTATCAGCAGCATCAGTTTCCTCTGTAGACGAGTCAGCCTCCGAATCCTCTGTTTCTGTCTTATCGGAAGAACCAGCATCCTGATCAGAAGAACTTTCTGACTGCGAATCTTTCTGTTGATCCGCTTCTTTTACCACGATCTTTCGATTGATCTGGTAGGTTGGGTGATCCGTTGTCTGTGGTTCTACATAATAGACTGCCTTATAGGAATTGGCATAATCGGTAGAAAAGTCATTTCCATCCGTATCTTTTGCTTCCTGAAATGTAACTTTTACTTTGCTGTCATCCTGGATCGTAAGACCGGTATAATCACTCTTTACATCGAAATTGTCTCCAACCTTGATCTCATAATCCTTTGCAGTTACCACTTCATCTTCATCCAACTGATCCTTGATCTCCTCATAATACGGAATCTTTTTTACAGATCCGGCATCATCAGAAGCATAGGCAACAGCGGGAGAGAGTACCGTCGATAGAACCGTTACTGCAGTCAGTAAACCGGACATCACCCTGCGTGCTTTCTTTTTCACGTTCATTCTCTTAAATCCTTCCTTTCTGATTTTTTTGTGTATGGTTATCTGTTCGTGTCTGCGTATTATCTTTTATACGAAGATGATCGCCTCCTTTCCTGAAATTTGCGCTATTTGGGACAGTCAGCACAAGCTGAGATAACAGCACAAATATATGGCGGTACCTGTTTGTCACAAATACCGCCACATGATTTCTACTGTCATCCTCTTTTCAGATTCAGACATTTTATTTTGATTTAAGATTTAAGCGTTTTCCTGTTTTCTTTCCCGGATCCGTTCCTATATCAGTTTCCATCTCTGATACGTTTTCTTCTGGCAGACACGCAGCTTTTCGCTCTATGCATGTTCAAACCGAATATCACTCCGGGCAGGCTATTCATTTTTCAAGGTACATGAAGGTGTTCTATGCAAACCCTTCATATAACGAAACGCTCAGAGCCTGTTTTACAGTGGTCTAATTCAATTTTTTTAAAATTCCTGTCTCTTATACACATCTCCGAGCCCACGAGACCGTACTAGATCTCG
>ENA-UADP01000451-UADP01000451.1-human-gut-metagenome-genome-assembly--contig:-NODE-451-length-10283-cov-4.605592_pt1 | contig 10283 bp, 7 predicted proteins | sample MGYA00244263_ERZ654259 | MGnify/ENA primary metagenome ERZ654259 (study PRJEB26926, sample SAMN06165106) | human gut metagenome | biome: ENVO:00009003; feature: ENVO:2100002; material: ENVO:00002003...
CGCGCAGGCTTCAGGTGCCTGTGGTAGCAATATCGTGTGGGTTCAAGTCCCATCTTCTGCATTATTTTTTTACTCAAAAAAGGAAACTGATACAGTTTCCTTTTTTTCTGTTCTTATGACACAAAAGACATCAGATAACGGTAAATCTTCCATGTAGTTTCATTATCGTAATGAGTTCCGTCTGTTGTCTTATATCCCTGCTTTTTCAGATAAGAATAAAGATCTGCATATTTCGCACCGGCAACTTCTTTTTTCATTCTGGCATTGAAATCTGCGATTTCCTCATTTGTTACATAAGGATCTTTGGTTACCTGTCCCACTGCCACAATATAGACATCCGCTCCCTGCGCTTTCCATTTTGGAATCTCCTCATTCAGCAGACTGATATAATTTGAAATATTGTATACATCATTAACACCAAGCCAGACAAAAATATCTTCATTTCCTTTCATCTGCTCCTGCAAGGTTTTCAGGGCAGTATCTCTAAACCATTTATACCCCATTCCAATCTCACATATCCATGTAATGTTATCGTTCTCCACAACATCTTTCATCATATCTGTTCTGGAATCTCCGATCATAATAGTCTTTCGCATTACCGCCTCTGCCGGATCACTCAGTTCAGAATATACAACATTTCCCTGATTTCGTACATATGCCCGTATTCTGTAATAATAAGTCTTTCCTGAAACAGTACCTGTATCTGTATAACTGAATGTTGTATTGCCGGAAACTATATTGATTCTTTTATATCCTCTGTCCTCGGATTCTGACCGGAATATCTGATATCCTTCTGCAGTTTTGATTTTTTTCCATTTGATCAGGGTTCCGCTTTCTTCTCTCACTCTTATCCGGGTGATCACAGGTTTTCCGGGAGCTGTTTTTATCTCCAGTGCTTTCGATGATGGGCTGTACAGAGTTTTGTTTCCCTGTTTCAGATAAGAACGTATCTTATAAGTGTAGAGCTTATCTTCAGAACCTGTCAGTGTAAAACTGGTAATGTTCCTGTTCTTGATCCTTCCCACGCATTTGTATTTCCCGTAGGCTTTATAATACAGAAAAATCTGATAGCCGGAGGCCTTCTTTACTTTATTCCAGTTCAGAGTCACTCTGTTTCCGGCTGCTGTTCCGGACAATACCGGTGTTTCCGGTTTTGCAGATGCTGCGGATGCCGATACTGTTCCAAACAGCATTACCGCTATCAACCAAAATAAAGAGAAACTCTTTCTGATATATTTCACATGACATTCCTCCCATCTATAACAATTCATCTATAGCAATACCGGACTGTCCACAGTATTTTACGGAATTGCCATAATCAAAGAGCCGGCTCTGTAAAAGATATCTGCTCTCACATCGCCGGCTTGATTTTATATTGTTCTCAATTATTTTTGTATTATTTGACTTTCACGCTCTTCACTGCGCTGTAACCTGTATATACCTTGGCAGATCCTACCATCTTATATGCGCGTGCTCTGAAATAATAAGTTTTACCACTTGTCAGTTTTGTCTTATTTGCGGTCAGCTTTGTAGTTCCTTTTACAACCGTACCCTTCTGGGATTTCTTGGATGATCCACAGTAAACATCATATCCGTCTGCACCTGCAACAGCCTTCCAGCTCACGGTTGCCACACCTTTTTTGGTGGACTTCACAGAGATTGCCGGCTTTGTACCTGTTGCTGTAGCTTTCACTTCTGCGGAATTTGACCAGGATCTGAGGTTCTTATTGGCATCTTTTACCTGTACAGTTGCTGTAACTCTGTATGTGTAGACTGTTCCTGTAGAAATCACATTATCTGTGTAATCTTCTCCGAACTCTGCGTCAGCCAGATCACCATTATCCCATGTTTTAACAGTTTCATATGCACCGTTGCCTGTTTTCTTCTCCAGTTTGTAAGAAGCATCATCTGTACTGGAACCAACGTTTACCACGATCTGATCCCATGTTGCAGATGTGATGGATGCAGTTGCCTTCAGCATTTTGACCTTGGATGAAACCTTTGCATCACAGCTGAACTGCTGAGGTACGGCAATCCATTCCGGTGTAAAGTCAATAGAAGGTGTCTTACTCAGTGAGTTTCCGTCAAGGTATAAGGAAACTACCTGAGATCCTTCCTTGCTGTTTTCCAGTTTCAGATTTGTGATCTTATTGTTTCTAAGATCAAGGATTCCCTGAAATCCGGCACAGTTAAATGAAGTGATGGCATTATTGGAGGCATTGACTTCTGAAAGACTCTTTACATAATCAGTATCTCCGATGTTCAGTCCTGCATTTGCCTGTGTGGTAAATTTATTGGAGCTTGCATCTACGAAATCCAGGTTCTTCAGATATTTCTTGGAAGGCATTACTACCTTTGTCAGTTTATTGCTTCCATACTTCACTACACGAAGATTTGTGCATTTGCTGAGATCCAGAGTTCCTGCAAGACTGTTATTACTCAGATTCAGATATGCAACTTTTGTATTCTTTGTAATATTTACAGAAGTAAGTTTGTTATTTGCCGCAAACAGATCTGTCGCATAGGTAAAACGTTCAATGCCTTTCAGGTTGGAAATTCCAAGCCCTGAAACATCAATCGTCTTGGCTGCTTTGATCTCTGCCGCTGAAAGTTTCTTATCCTTGTCTGTATCAATATTGTCTAAAACATACTGGCAGAACTTTGCATCCGGGAAGTTCGCTGAACTGACTGCTACTGCTGATGATGCTTCAGCAGCATCAGACTGAAATTCAGATCCGTCCTCTACCTCCGGAGCTTCCTCTTCTGCTGAGCCAACAGACTGTTCTTCTACTGTTGATGTATCATCACTAAAATCAGCAGCCTGAACACTGATACCAGAAGTCATCATAGCTGCACTGATCATTCCTGCGACTAATAACTGATTTAATTTTCTGTTTTTCATCTTTCCCTCTCCTGTTCGTAATTTTCATACCTTTTGATACGATATAAAATTATCATATTCCATATCAGTTTGCAACATATTTTTAATTATACTGTAATTATCTGGTAAATCTGTAAAAATAATTTACCCTGCAGTTACTTACTTCTCTTCCATTGTTTCTTTTTCCACTGGTGTTTCTTCCACCGGCTGTTCCTGTGCTGGTTCTGTTTCTGCTGTTTTCTCTGTCTCTGGTTCTTCCGGCTGTAATTCTTCTGCCGGTGTTTCTTCCGGCCCATTACTCCCATCTTCATCTTCATCTGAAGATACAGTGTCATTTTCCACATTCTTCGCCGGTTCCGGAGTCGGGCATGACGTTCCGCAATACGGACAGAAACTTACATTAATATCTACCTCCCGCTCGCAGGACGGGCAGATTTTCTCTCCTTTCAGGTTCGCAGCATTATCCTTATACTCCCTGATTTTCAGGTAATGCTGATCAATCTCCTGACATAAAGCACTTAACTCACTATCAATTCCATCACCCTGAGAATGTCGTCTGTAAACAATATCACCGATATCAACTTTGATTTTCTCAATAATGCGCTCTTCTCCTGTGATTTTACTTCTTATCTTCTGCGCCTCGATCGTCTGCTCTGCGCGGGCACCTAATTCTCTTGTTGTCTTTCCCAGTTCCTTCGTTGTTTTTGAAAATGTCTTAACTAATCCATCAAAAAAATCTGTTCCCATAATATTTACTCCCTTCCATTATTGTCCTCATAATGCAAGAACAAAACTATTTTAATTAATGACTACCCTCCAGCAGGATTGGCTCCTGTCCGCGAAGAAGGATCTTCGGACCACCGTTTCCTTCTATGTATTCTCTTGTGATCACAACCTCTCCTATGCTGTCATCTTTCGGAATCTCATACATGATATCCAGCATATACTCTTCCAGTATCGCGCGAAGTGCCCTGGCACCTGTATCTCTCTCCAGTGCTTTCGCAGCAATTGCATGAAGCGCCCCGTCTTCAAATTCCAGTTTCACTTCATCCAGTGCAAGAAGTTTCTGATACTGTTTAAGAATCGCATTCTTCGGCTCCTGCAGGATCTTCACAAGCATATCCTCATTCAATCCGTCCAGAGTAAAGATGATCGGAAGTCGTCCGATAAATTCCGGAATCATTCCAAAACTGCGGATATCCTCCACTGTTACTTTCTGAAGCAGATGAGGATCATTATCATATTTATCCTTCAGGTCTGCATAAAAACCGATAGATGCCTGCTTGTTCAGCCTTTCTTTAATGATATTCTCCAGATCAGGAAAAGCACCGCCACAGATAAACAGAATATTACGTGTATTAACAGTTACAAGCGGTACCATTGCGTTTTTGCTGTTTGCACCTACAGGAACTTCCACCTCACTTCCCTCAAGAAGCTTCAGCATTCCCTGCTGCACTGCCTCACCACTGACATCTCTCTGGTTGGTGTTCTTCTTCTTGGCAATCTTGTCAATCTCATCAATGAAAATAATACCATGCTCGGCACGCTCCACATCATTATCTGCCGCTGCCAGAAGTTTGGAAACAACGCTCTCTATATCATCGCCAATATAACCGGCTTCTGTAAGAGAAGTGGCATCTGCAATTGCAAGCGGCACATCCAGAAGTTTCGCCAGGGTTTTAACCAGATAGGTTTTACCGCATCCGGTTGGTCCGATCATCAGCATATTAGATTTCTCAATTTCAATCTCATCCATTGTATCTGTTGCCACACGTTTATAGTGATTGTAAACCGCTACAGACATTACTTTCTTGGCTTTCTCCTGACCGATCACATACTGGTCAAGGGTTTCTTTGATCTTATGGGGAGCAGGAATATTTTTCAGATCCAGAACCGGTTTTTCCTGTTTCTTTTTTTCTTTCTTTGGCTGCTGCACCGGATTCTGGAAGCTGCCCAGATCGATCATACTCACATTCGGCATATTCAACAGGTCAGAATAATTGAACTTACCCTCATTAAACTGCTGATTCATAGAATTAAAGCTCTTCTGCATACAATCTGTGCAGACATGTATGTTATTTGGAAGTTCGATCATCGGACCGGCCTTGCTCTCAGGTCTGCGGCAGAGAAAACAGAATTTTTCGGATTTGTTTCTCTTTTTCTCTGTATCTTCGCTGCTGTCTATTATTTCATCATCATTATAGTTCTCGCTCATAATGACTCCTTTCTATATCCTCTTATTCGTAACAGTACAGTGCTCCTGCAGGATAGCAGGCTGCTGGATCATTACGCTTATTTAACTGAATTATATCATACAATTCCCTTATAACAAAATGAAAGTTTTATAAACACAAAAAGAATCCTGCCTGGGTTACTGTTCACTGATAATATTATAAAAGACACCGCCGCATGGGCGATGTCTTTTGTTTTATTCATTGTCCGGTCTGGTGCCGAGAGTCAGCTCTATAGTATTTTCTTCATATTCCCCATTAGTGGCTCTTGCAATAACTGCCTCAATCTTCTCTCCCGATTTATAATACTGCAGTTTATCCAGCAGATCATCACCATCACTGACTTTCTGTCCGTCGAATTTTACAATGATGTCGCCTTTACAGATACCTGCCTCCTGTGCCGGGGAATCATTCTCCACATTTCTTACAAAAGCGCCTGTGGGCATATTATACATCTCAATTGCCTCTGTGGTCAGACTGGCAAGACTTACTCCCAGATATCCTTTTTTGCTGCTGTCTACTTTCTCCCTGGTCTCACGATTCATCAGTTCTTCCAGAATAGGCTTTGCCTTGGAAATAGGAATGGCATATCCCATACCTTCTACAGCACTGTCTGCGTATTTTGCAGAATTGATGCCGATCAGCTCGCCTTTCATATTCAAAAGTGCACCACCACTGTTACCCGGATTGATCGCCGCATCCGTCTGGATCAGCCCTGTACTGTTCGTTCCGTCATCTGTAGAAATCGTCCGGTTCAATGCACTTATCCAGCCTGATGTTACAGACTGACCATATCCAAGCGCATTACCGATCGCAACTACCTGCTGCCCTACTGCCAGATCATCCGAACTTCCTATCTGAGCAATCTTGATCTGATTTAAAGTGTCCTCAGGGATATCCGATTTCTTCACCGCAACTACTGCCAGATCATTATCAGCATCTGTACCCTTAATCTTGGCACTGACTGCATCCTCTACATTCAGATCTCCATTATCTCCCGCATTCACAGTCTCTGTCTCTGCATTTGCCACATCATCCCCGATAAAGCAGACACTCAGAGTTGTAGCTCCATCCACCACGTGATTATTCGTTGCGATCAGAAGCTCATCATCATTATCTCCAACGATAATCCCTGAACCTGTTGACGCACTCTTATATTGGCGGGAACTATATCCGAAAAAGCTTGGTATTTCCTGAACACTGACCGTAGTGATCGCAACTACAGAAGGCATGGAAGCCTGAGCCACTGCTGCTACTGTTCCATTCTCAGAGTCAGACAGCACCTTATCGGCAGTGCTGTCATCTGATGCCGTTTCCTGAAGATCCACACTGTCTGTAGTTTTAATCTGCACCGAAGACTTACCTGTATTCAGGAATCTGTCTGCTGCAAAATTTGCCGCCTGAAATACAACTGCCGCCACCAGGCCAAAGATCACAGCCAATGCGATTGTCGCCCCTGCTTTTTTCTGAAAAGAATTCTGATTTCTTCTGTGTCCAGAGGGACCGGATGGTTTCAAAACAGTTCCCTGTTCTTCATGGAACTGATAATGTTCATATCTGGGCTGCTGACCGGAATCATCTGTTTTTTCACCCAGGTTTCTTTCATCATTCATGTAATCTGCTCCCTTCTGTTCCTGTATTACTGTTTATCGGAGCACTCCCCGAAATAAACAATGATCTGTAACTGTTTTATTTCTGCACAGTTACAGCAATTCTTCTCCTGAACTCTGGAATCAGTATATCAATTAATTGTGTTCAAAATGTGACAATTATCGTAAATTGGCGTGTCTTAAGGTTATCCGCTTACCTTTATTTTCTGTTCCAGTAATATGGACTCATGGTACATGCAAGAACAACTTTCCGGGGAAGTTTTCTGTATCTTTTCCCCAGGAAATATCCTGCATATTTCATTCCGCTCTGCCAGATCAGCTGAGGAATCAGCCAGAAGTGTCCCGTCCTTATCAGATAGCCCAGGCTTCTTTTTACCAGACGGATTCCCTCTCCCTCAGAAGGTACTCCTTCAAAAATCTCCGGATGCTCTGCCTGGGATACTCCCAGATCGAAGTTTCTGTGAAACTGCTGTTTTCCGGAATAATTATGGGAATGATATACTCTCGCATCTGCCGCATAGACAACTGAATAGCCTTTCTGAATCATTGTTCCGGCACAGATCATATCTTCATTGAAAATCGCCCGCTCTGTAAAACCGCCTGTTTTCAGATAAATCCCTTTATCATAGGCCGCACACACATTAGAACAGAAATAGGTCTTGATCCCGTACTTATCAATATCATCCAGTGACTTTACCGAGGACTGCTCCGGATAATTAAAAGAACGGGTATAACGTTCCAGAAAGCGACAGTCTGCCTTAGGCAATTGTCTTGCATAGGCTGCTCCTGCACCCGGATTTTCACTGACAGCACAGACAAGATTTCCAATTACTTTTCTGTCAGCAGGGAGAGCATCCTGTGTCATAAAGATCATAATATCTGCATTCGAAAGTTCTGCTGCCCTTCTTCTGGTTCCGCCATGATCAAAATCCTTCTGTTCCAGGTGATGAACCTCAAGGATCGGACATTTCTCCCATTCTCTGTTCCAGTACTGCTCTCCCGTATTCATAACCAGAATCCTGCGGGGACGGTATTCCTGTTCTTCCAGCCTGTGCAGCAGTTCTCCAAATTCTCTGCCGGGACGATAGGCAGGAATGATTACATCAACTGTCGCAGTGTCATTATATTTTTCCTTATGCGTCATCCTCAACACTCCTTATCTGAAAAGAGGACCATCCTTTCCAACAGATGGTCCTCTTTTCTATTATTTATATTTTTATAGCAGTTCCCTGTTACTGTTCTTCAGAACTTGCTCCGGAATCTGCTGCTGAATCATCGCTGAATCCATCGTCGCCGCCTGTCTCATCTCCACCGGTGTCATCGCCGCCGTCGTAGTCTCCACCACCAGTGTCACTGCCGGTGTCATCGCCGCCATTATCATAACCGCCATCATAACCGCCGTTATCATAATCACTGTCATAATCGCCGCTGTTATCCGTACTGCCGGAGGTATTATCGCCGGACCATACAAAAGTGTCATTTGCATTTGTGGTATCAGTGTCCTGTGTCGTAGTCTTGGCTGCATCATCCAGCTTACCTTCTCCGCCGACGATCTCAAGTATCTTATTACTGCGGGCCACTACCTCAGAAGACGGAGTATAATCCTGATCATCATACAGGAACTTGTGAAGTTCAACTACATTGTTCTCAAGATCAGTAGGAACAATAATACTTCCCTTGATATTAGAGAATTTAAACTTCTGCGGGAATCCCGTACTGTCTGTAAATTTATATCCGATCAGAGTCGGAATAAGTCCCAGAATATCCTGTTTTGAAAGAGATGTTGTAACCATCGGGAATACATCATCCATAATCTTAAAGATAGAAGAAAGACCTGCTATCTTCGCCTTATCAAAGAGCATTCCAAGTACTCGTCTCTGACGCTCTGTACGTCCCATATCCAGACTTGCAGTATAACGGATACGGCAATAGGATGTCGCCTGTACACCGTTCAGATGATAAGTTCCTACAATGGCTTCCTCATCTTCCGGCTTTGGCTCCGGTTTCTCGATTGGAGTGTAATCTTTCCCTGTCAGCTTGGATGTTTCCACGCAATAGTTATTCATATGTTCAATTTCCGCATAAGATAACGGAATATCAAGACCGCCAAGATCATCTACCACTTCTACAAGTGCAGAAAAATCGGCCGTCGCATAATCGGAAATATCCAGATCCAGGTTTGTATTTAACATAGTGATCGCCTGTTCCGGACCACCCAGCGCATAGGCTGCATTTGCCTTCGTATAGGTATCATCTCCAACATTGAGAAGTGTATCTCTGTATACGGAAACCATACGCACTTCTTTTGTATCGTTGTTTACACTCACAATGATCATGGTATCACTGTTCTGTGCAGAATACTGGGAGCCTTCCCCTCTGGTATCAATACCAAACAGCACATAGGTCTTGTAGCCTGTCATCTTTGGTGCTTCCTGGTTTACGACTATTTTTTCCTTTTTCAGTTCCGGCTGCTCAATCTTATCCAGCCTGGAAGAAATCTGTCCATACACATACAGCCCGCCAATAAACAGCAGCAGTACAATGATCTCAAGCACAAACAGTACTTTTTTCTTTTTTCCTGGTTTAGCCATGCCTTTTTCCCCTTATCTTAATATGCATTTTTGTTTATAAATCCCTTGAAAAATGTAAGGAATATAATCTTGATATCCAGCCCTATGCTCCAGTTTTCAATGTAATAAAGGTCATATTCGATTCTTTTTCTTATGGATGTGTCTCCGCGGTAACCATTCACCTGAGCCCAGCCGGTAAGTCCCGGGCGAACCTGATGTTTCACCATATATCTCGGGATTTCTTCTCTGAATTTCTCTACAAAAAACGGCCGCTCCGGTCGTGGTCCCACAAGACTCATGTTACCCTTCAGTATGTTGAAAAGCTGTGGCAGTTCATCAATACTGGTGTGACGCATAAACTTTCCGATGGGTGTTACTCTTGGGTCATTCTTTACTGTCCATGCCTTCTTCTCTTCCGATTCCGGCTGTACTTCCATGGAACGGAACTTGTACATCCGAAAAGTCTGGTTATGAAGTCCAACCCTCTCCTGTTTATAGATCAGTGGTCCCGGTGATGTCAGCTTAATGATAACACACATTAACAGCATCAGCGGTGAGGTTACTATGATTCCAACAATAGATCCTGCAATGTCCATCGCCCGCTTGACCAGTGCATTGAATGTATTGTTCAACGGTACATAACGGATATTGATAACCGGAAGTCCCAGTATATCTTCTGTGTATGGTTTTGTCGGAATGATCTTATTATAATCCGGGATAAACTTGGTGTGTACTCCGGATTTTTCACACAGTGCTACAATCTCTTCCAGGCGGTAATATTCACTTAAGCCCAGAGTGATCGCTATTTCATCCAGCCGGTTCTCCGGAAGTATTATATTCAGATTGGCAATCCTTCCAAGAACTTTGATTCCCTTGTACTCTGTTCCTGCCGGAACATTGTCATCCAGTATTCCGCGGATCACATATCCCCACTGAGGATTGGCAAGAACTCTGTCAATGTATTCCTCTGCTGCGCGGCTGTATCCCACAC
>ENA-UADP01000465-UADP01000465.1-human-gut-metagenome-genome-assembly--contig:-NODE-465-length-10097-cov-3.770464_pt1 | contig 10097 bp, 10 predicted proteins | sample MGYA00244263_ERZ654259 | MGnify/ENA primary metagenome ERZ654259 (study PRJEB26926, sample SAMN06165106) | human gut metagenome | biome: ENVO:00009003; feature: ENVO:2100002; material: ENVO:00002003...
AGTACGGTCTCGTGGGCTCGGAGATGTGTATAAGAGACAGTCTCTAGCTACTCTTTTCGTTTGATAAAACTAGTATACTGATTAGCCCTCAATACATCAAGCAACGCAAATTAACATTCATGCAACGCCCAATATTACAAGGATTCATTAAGTCCTCTACAAACTGGAATTGACATAACTCACTTAGATTGCTTATGCCAAACATATAAGTAGATAGCAAGGAACACTCTCGCAAAGCAGCTAATGATTATGCCTGCAATCAAAGCAGGATAATAACTTGTAATCAATCCTGTATCTGCTGTTACGATGAAGATAATACCAATAACGAATGCTATAACATAGATAATGGGCATAAATTTTTTCATAAAATCACCTCCTCGTCAACTCCAGATTTGTTACTCACATGACATTTCATTGAAATGATAACGGACAACATAGACTGTCTGCCCGATTTTCTTTGTAAATGTGTTCCCCTCTGTTTTTGTATTCATCATTTTTTCCATAATCATTTTTTCCTTTCTTTCCTGTGCCCGACAGAGAGAGGATTGTCTTTGTCCCTGCCGGAAGTTTATCTGTACACTGACAACATAAGTGTCAACATGGGGTTTGAAACTTTTTACTGGTTGTTTTTTTATTTTCCAAAATACTACTGGAAAGTTTTTTGAATGTTCTTGTTGACACCTGTAAAAAAAGCTGAAACGCCAGTAAATATAAGGGTTTTAGGTGTCAACAAATCTGTCAACAAGCGATAAATTTACAGAAGATTTGTAGCCTTCCGATATCAAAATCAGCCTTTCTCTCTGTCGGGCAGGTCAAATGGCAGCTCCAACTGTTCTGCCTTCGTCAGCTTCGTAAATCCGTCTTTGTCCGGTTCGTTGCCACCCTCTTCTGTTCCTTCCCTGACCCAGCTTCTCTGTCTGCCATATCCTTCCTTTGAAAATCTGTGGATTCCATCCCTCTTCCAGCCGGTGATCTGTGTATCCATAATGGAACAGATCTCATTTGTCTCGAATTTTTTCGGCTCCCGTTCAAAATGGTCAAAGGCTTCTTTCCAAATCTGGACGGAGCATACATGAGTTCCCTTGTAGGCATCTAGCCAGCCCTGAATCATTCCTGCCATCGTATCTTCCTGTGTGAACTGTTTCCGGTATTCACTGATCTTCTGTTCCATTTCTTTTGAGAATTTCAACAGACTGCTCTTATTCTCCGTTGACCAGTAGATTTCCATTGCTTCTGCCCATAGCTGGTCAAAATAGGCTCTGGCTTCTTTTTCATCATCAAGGATATGCTTCTCTGCCTTGCTGCTGTCTATGGCAATCGGCAGGAACCGTCTTGCCCCGGTACGGTCAAAGGGAATAAACTGCCTTGTGTTCGTTGACCCGGCAAAGATACACTGACGCTTCCGATCTTCCTCATATTTATCATAGGGATTCCGGTAAGTGTCTTTCTGCCTGGTCAGGAATGATTTGATCTCTTCATTGCTTTTCGCGCTGATTGCTGCAATCATCTCTGACATTTCCATGATCCAGTGTCCCCGGAGATGCTCATATATCTTACTGTCGTTCAACTGTTTCAGGTCATCAGAAAACCAGTCATCATTCAGTGCAAGGAAACGGAAGAATGTGGATTTCCCGGCTCCCTGCTGACCTACCAAACAGAGCATTTCATCTGCCTTACAACCCGGACGGTAGATTCTGCTCAACGCTTCCATCAGGAAATGTTTCACAACCTCATAGACAAAATCCGAAGCATCAGCTCCCATATACCGTTGCAGTACATAACGGATTCGCTCCTGTCCGTCCCATTCCAGTTGTTCCAGATACTCACAGATTGGGTGGTATGCCCGGCTGTTGGCTTCTATGCGGAGTGCCTTATCCATACATTTTTCACTTGTGAGCTTGTAATACCGTTCAAAGAAATAATAAAAATAAGTCCTGCCATCATCGTCCAGTTTGCAGATTTCCTCATTCCACCAGAGTTTTTTCACAATATCAATCCTGCCTGTCAGCTTGTTGTACTTCATGCTCTCACGCACAAGCGGATCATTTCTCAGCACGACCATATAATTTCCTACCGTTGCTTTCGCAGTTCCCTTTTGTGTATATTCCAGCATCTGTTTCACTTCATCGACTTTACTTTTATCTGCCATCCGGAGCATTTCTTTCATGGCATCTTTCTGTTCTTTTGTAGCAATCTCCTTTATCTTCTCTTTCGCATTGCTCAATCTTCTCCATCTCCTTCCATTTTTCTTTGACAAGGACTTCCTTATCTGCCCTATCCCCGAAGAGCAAAATATCCAGATAATACTCAACAACCGTCAGTTCACTGAGAGAAATCATAAACTTTTCATTCCATTCTTCTGTCCATGTTTTTGGTGCATACTGCTCTTTCCATTCCAGAAGCAGGCTACGGTAATTCAGATATGCTCTCAGGCATCTTAGATATTTTTTCTGCCAGAGTTCTTCCGGTGTCGGCTTCGGCTTTTTTATTGGAACACGTCTCTTGTTCTGCAGTGATTCCCTGTCCTTGCCGGAATAAAGAATCCTAAAATCATCTGCCAGCTTCATAGCAGCATCTTTCAGTCCAATGCCAAACAGTTGTGCTGTAAAATCAATCGCATCTCCCGTACAGCCACACCCGAAGCAGTAATACCTCCGGTCAACTTTCATACTGGGTGATTTGTCATTATGAAAAATACAACGGATCAGTCCGCTCCTGTTGGGCTTCAATCCATACAATTCAACAGCCTGCCGGACAGTCACGTTCTGTTTTACTTCATCAAATAATCCCAATTCATTTCCTCGCTTTCTTATAACTGCTTCCCAAATCCGGGAATCACTTTTTACTCAAAAACAAAAAGGCACTTTGTCCTGTCCTTACGGAATCAACAAAATGCCCTTATAGTTCCAGATCACTAGAACACGATTTTCCTTTATTCAGTTGTTTTCTCTCTGCCTCTTCTCTTTGAATCTTTGCTACATTCTGTGCAAGTCTTTCCCTGATAGATGGCTTCACTTCTTTTTTGATTTCTTCTACAACAGCTTTTTTCTTCTCTGGCTGTTTTAACTGTTTAGTAATCCGTATGACCACTTTTTCCATTGCAGTTTCTATTTTTCTTATCAGCCCGTCCAGTCTTTTTATTGCATAATCCTTTTCTCTTTTGGAAGCCTTGTGTTTCGGATCCTGAATCCACTTTTTAGAATCTTCTGCCAGACGGATATCATCTCTTCTGGTAGCCAGCATTGCTTCTTTTGCTACTTTCTCCACTGCCTTGTCATAAGCTTCACTGGATACTTCATCAAGCAAGGTTTCCACATCTTCAATACGGACGGTAAGCTGTTTCAGTTCCTCTCTCTGTTCTTCAATTAGATCACCCTGCTTGAATATACGGTCTGAATTATTTGCAAATTCTGTATCCTGCTGTTTTATTTTTTCTTCCTGTGACTGAATAATTTCTTCATTTGCACGCACATACCTTGACTGTTTTGCAAGCTCCAGACGATTCTCGTTCACCTTATCAATCTGCATAAGAATTGTTTCCTGTTGATTCGCAATTTCTTCTTTCTGCTTCATACGGATATAATCTTGTTTTTCCAAATACTTTCTTCCACCATACGATGGTTCTTCATCAAGTTCCAGTCCGTGACGTTTACAGATATCTAAAAACATTGTCCGGCAGGCAGAATCAAAAACAACCTTGCGGTTATTTGTCTTTGATCTCTTCTTTTCTGGATCTGGAAGTTCAAATCCAAGTTCTTCCAATGCTGTTTCCTGTTTCGGCTCAATTTCTCCATATCGGTTTGTAGCATCGAAAACATGACGCTCATGAATATGAGGTGTTGCTTCGTCCATGTGTAGCGACCAATCAATAATATGCACGTTAGAGCCAAACCGCTTATCGAACTCTTTCTTAAACTCGTCAAATACTAAAATCAGGGTTTCCACAGAAGCATGTTCATCTATTGTTCCAAGCTGATAGATACTTTCTTCCGGACAGGTCTTTTTGTTTTTCCAAACATCTTCCACTTCTTTGCATCTGTCTGGGTGTCTGGCTTTCACATGTCTCTCATTTTGCTTCATAACGTAATTTCCATAATGCTCTTCATAGAATGCCAGCTCAATTTGTTCAAAAGAAAAATTATTCTCTTTTCCCTGATCTTCCATTGTGGTATATCCCTGATAGCAATCCCAGTAAATATTTTGCCGGACTCTTTCATTGTCGATATGCTCACTGTGTTCCGGATTAAATCTCCGATCATTATGAAGCGGATTGTAAACTCCATTTTTCCCAGATCTGCCATTATGCCTTGTTCCTTTCATTTCACATTTCTCCTTTCTTTCAAGTTGTTTCCCCGAAGGGATTGCAGCGAAGCTGCTTAAAGGCTCTGTCGCCGTTACAGATAGTACCCAGTACCATATGGCGAAACGCCATATCACTGGGCAATGGCTGCCGCCCTTAACCTGCTAAGGGCTTCGCCCCTTAACCCCAGCAAGGTGCTGCCTCCCTTTGCAATCCAGGCACAAAGGACTTCCAGTCCTCTGTACTCCCGGCAGACAAAACGTAATTCCTGCCGCTGTCCCTTCGGCATGATCTCCGTTCCGTCTGTTTTTCAAAAATCCTCTGCATCGGATTTTGTGGAAATATAATAATAGACAAAATAAAAGGCACTAACTTTTTACGGTTAATGCCATTTCCTTTACTCATTCACATTTTCAAATGCTTCCTGTGTATTTGAGAGTCCCATTCCTTTCACTGTTTCAGATAACTGCGATAGCTGTCTATCACAGAATCTGTAACACCGTTTTTGTACACTTTTCGGATATCAACAATTTTTTCATCTTTCAGTGCTTTCAGCCAATCCAACAAATCTTTTCTGCTGTTTACAAAGTTACAGCATCTTCCGTCTGCATATTCAATCCGGTATCTCATAAGCCCCTCCTACACATACACCAATTCATTTAAAATGATTTCATCTACCCGGCTTCTCACATTGTTTGCCCGGCGAACCCATTCCATTTGATCTCTGCTTTTCAATTCCTCTGTAATACCTTCCTGTTCCATGATCTGATTCATGAGAAAATCTCTGTATTCTACGCACTGCTCATTTAAGTCTGCAAGGTAAGTCCAGAGTTCCCCAGTCAATGTCAGATAGGAATATAAGCCACCTTTGTAGTCTTTCAGATAGTTTCTGTGAAGGCTTCCATAAAAGCCAATATCATGCTTTTCTTCCGACACAGCGATCAGTGGCAGATAGATTTCCCCGACAAGGATATAATCCAGACCATTGCTGTCATCGTGAACGATTCTTTCTAATTTACTCATGCTGATGCAACTCCTTTCTTCGGTTCTGCAGGTGGAAGCAGTGATACCGGAACGAACACACCCTTTGCAATATCTTCCTGACGGATTTCCTCTTTTTTTGCATCCATTTCAGCTTTCTTTTTTGCTTTTGTCCGTTCATAGTATTCTTGCTGCTTGCCATTTGCTTTTCTTTTCAGGTAATTCTGATGAAGCCTGTCTTTTCTGGCTTCCCGCTTCTTCATTTCTTCAATTTCCTCTGACGTCATTTCCACCTCACCGAAATGTGGCGGTAAATATTTTCCAATGAAATTAAAATAGATTTCCACTTCCTGAGTTGTCTCAATGCTTCCTTTTCGGTCACGCTCATGAACCACAATCTTTTCAACAAATTCGTTCAGCATGTAAGTGGTCAATTCATCAAAGTTTTGGTATTTATCAACCAGAGCAATAAACTTCTCCGCTGATCTGCGACCTTCTTCATAACCTGATAATTCAGCTTCCATATCTGCAATTTCTGCCGACAAATCTTTCTGTTCTTTAGAATATTGTCCGTCAAGAATCGCATAACGTTCATCTGGCAGCTTGCCAAGAATATTGTCCTCATAGATTCTGCAGATCAGTTTTTCCAGTTCCTGCACACGCTTTTTTGCTTCTGCTAATCTGCTTTTCAATCTTATGATCTCACTGGACTGCTGTGAAGTCTGTGCTTTTTTTACTGTCTCCAAAAATTCTTCACGATTCAACTGTGAATACTCCGCAACAGCCTTTAAAAGTTCCTTAATCAGCTCCATAATCACATCGGCATTAATTCTGTGCTGTGTCTGGCAGAGTGTTCCAACCGGAACTTTAGAATATGCAGAACAGGTATATTGTGGAACTCGCTTGCCATTATTTACCCGATGAACATACATTTTGGAACCACAGTCTGCACAATACATCAGACCTGTCAGTGGGTGGGCTTCTCCCCATCCATCTGGATACCTTCTCACATTGCTTCGGATTCTCTGCACATTGTCAAAAGTTTCCTGATCTATGATTGCTTCCTGCGTGTTCTCAAACACCGTCCAGTTATCCTCAGATACATAATGGCTTTTCTTATCCTTGAAATGCTTTCTGGTCTTGAAGTTCACTGTATGACCAAGATACTCTCTTTTCTTTAGAATACCGGCAACAGTAGAAGAGCCCCAGCCATAAGGATCTTTGATTTCTTCTACTCTGCCTTTCCATAATCCGGCATCTTTCTTTGCCATATGAACCGCTGGTATCTCAACCTTATCCTCTTTCAGTGCCCTGGCAATCTGATATGGTCCGTATCCATCCATTGTCATGTGAAAGATTCTCCGTACAACTACAGCTGCTTCTTCATCAACGATCCATACATTCGGATCATCCTTGTCTTTCAGATACCCATACGGTGTTGTACTTGCCACATGCTTGCCGGATTTTCCTTTCGCCTTGAAAGTTGATTTTATCTTTTTACTGGTATCCCTTGCATACCATTCATTCATGATATTTCGGAATGGAGTAAAATCATCGTCCTCCCGGAAGCTGTCTACATTCTCGTTGACTGCAATCAGGCGGACATTCTTCTGTCGCAGCAATTCCATATATTGTCCGACTTTCAGATAATCTCTTCCCATTCGGCTCATATCTTTAATCAGGATCGTTCCGACTTTCCCTGACTCAACTTCTTTCATCATGGCAAGAAAGCCTGGACGATCAAATCTTGTACCGGAGATACCATCATCAGTAAAATGAACAAGATTGGTAAATCCATGTTCTTTTGCATATTGTTCCAGCAGTTTCTTCTGATTCGAAATACTGTTGGATTCTCCGTTTAATTCATCATCACGACTAAGACGTTCATACAACGCTGTCATGAATCCTTGTTTCTCTGTCATAGTCAGATGTCCTCCTTCCTTTGTTTATTAAATTCCTGTTCTCATCCCATATCCGTTCCTGTACCGGGTGCTGATGTTTCCGGGACGTATTAACCAGAAAAGACACGCTGAATGCCTATTCAGTTCTGGTATCACTATGGGCAGGCTGTTTCGTTTTCAAAGTTCGTGTAAGAAGTAAAAAAGTTCTTTACACTAAACGAAATGCTCAGAGGTCTTTTTACAGCCCCCTTACTGCATCTTTTTTGATTTCGTGTCATCTTTTTAAAGTTCCTTACACAATCTCTGTACTGACGAAACAAAATACGGACATGTTTTGAAATTGTTTTTTACAAAATACAATTTTGTTCTTTAAGGTAAAAAAATAAGCCTCAAGAGACTTTTTAATCATTTTGGAGCTCCAACTCTTTAAAATTGATTGATTAAGAAGTCTCTTCAAACTTACTACACCCGCAGCCAATTTGTATTTGCGGTACTGCTTCACGGCGAAATGCTCCGGCTCGCGTTCCTCCAATCGGTCAAACAGAAGATCCACGGGATTTTTATAATCCTCGTCGTCCTCGCGGGTGTCGCTGGCATTTATCATGTCAAGCAGGGTGATGAAGTTCTTTTCTTCCTCCGGCGCTTCGTAGTGGATATAGCCGATCAGCGCCGTGTAATAAAGGCGCTCCGCTTTCACCCAAAAATCCTCGGTGCTTTGTGCGCCCTCGCCCTTGGTATTGATGATGATGGTATTGACCAATTTCAAAATGTCTTTCTCCGTGCGCAAATACGCAAAGGGGTTATAGTGCATACTCTTGGAAAAGTTGATGGTGTTGAGAACGGCAATGCGGTATTTTGCCCGCTGCAAAAGCTGTCCCACCTCGCAAATCAAACTGCCTTTGGGATCAGTAATGACATACGAGCTGTGAAGCTGCATGATATTGGGCTTACAGAAAAACCGTGTTTTGCCGCTGCCAGAGCCGCCGATGACAAGAATATTCTTGTTTCTTGCGTTCTTCGGGTCTTTGGGGCGGTTGGACATCATCAGCCGTTCCGTCTGCGTCAGCAGCACATTGTTGTCAAAGACAGGATCAATGAACGGCTTGATGTCTGCCACTGTGCCCCATGAAGCGTTTTGTCAAGTGCTTTTTTGAGTTATTGACGCAAATTATCGTGAAAGTGCGAAAGTGCAAAGTGCAAAGGGTCTGCGTTTTGCACTTTCAGCTTGCGGGTTCGGGTGGCTGCTTCTTCTTGATGAAGTTGTACCATTGACCGCCGACACGCCTTGCGCCTAAAATGCCGCCCATGTTGCGCTTGGCGTTCTGTACCGTCCTTTCGGATATTCCGGCTTCGGCTGCGGCTTTTACAATGTCCTCGCTGGCAAGCTCTTTCCCGTCTGCAAGCAGGTCAAGTATCAGCCTTTCAGCCTGTTCGGTTTTGGTGGCGTTGTTGCCGCCCGCGCCGGACAGCAGCTCGTCGGCGGTGATGTCGTATTCGCCTATCCACGAAAAGCCTGTTTCCGGGTCAAGGCAAAAGGCTATGGGCTTGCCCTCCGGCGCAAGGGAAGATTTGTCATGGACGATTACCCGCACATTCGGTTCTCGCTTCACGCGCCCGATCAGCAGGACGCTCCTTGCTGCGGCGCGGAAGTCGATAGAACCTAAGCCCCGGTATGCGCTCTGCCCTCCGGCAGCTTTGTTGAGATGTCCGATAAGGATAACGGCGCACCCGGTACGCTCGGCAACATCGGCAAGGCGGCGGAACATGGGGCGCACTTCGTTTGCCCGGTTCATGTCGGTTTTTTCGCCCATGTACGCCTGTATGGGGTCAAGGATAATCAGCCGCGCCCCGGTCTGCACAATGGCTTTCTCGATACGCTCGTCCGATAGGGTAAGTTCCTGCTTGGCTTCGTCAATGACAAGTACCCGGTCAAGGTCTGCTTCGGCTTCTATCAAGCGTGGCTTGACGGTATCTCCCAAACCGTCCTCGGCGGTCTGATAAATCACTTGAAACGGCTGTATGGGCTTCATGCCCGGAAGCGTCCCGCCAGTGGTACAGGCTGCGGCAAGGCGTAGGGCAAAGGTGGTCTTGCCCTCGCCGGGGTTGCCCTGCACAATGGTTACTTTCCCAAAGGGGATATACGGCTCCCATAGCCATTCGACGGTCTGTGTGTCCACCTCGCTCATGCGGATAATCTCAACGGTTTCTTCCTGCGGTGGCTCTTTCAAGCCGTAGACTGCTTCCCGCAAATACTTCCCGTCTGTGATTTCCGCCCGGTGCTGCAATACCTCGTTCCAGTCCTTGAAAAGAGGGATAAGCCGGTGGACGGTGTAGCCCTCCGGCATGAGCTTCACAAGGCGGCTGCAAGCGTCGTTTCCGGCTTCGTCGCTGTCAAGGCAGAGATAAACGGTCTTGATGTTCGGACGGTCAGAGAGAAAGCGCAACAGGGCTTTTTCTCCCACGCCGCCCAATGACAGGTAGCTTTGCTTCTGCCAATCCTTTTTGAACAGGCAGAGGAACGATAAGAGGTCTATCGGGGCTTCAAAGACAAACAATCTTTCGCCCTCGCCCCGGTAGCAGAAGTTAAAGGCTTTGTCGCTGCCTTTCACATCAAGCCGGAAGTTCCCGGCTGTGCCGCGCTGGTGGGCGTACCTTGGTATGCCGCTTTCATCTCTGCCGACAAATACGGCGTTGTGGTGGGCGGCTTCCTCGTAAATATCCCCGGTGGCAAAGAAATAGCCCGACACATCTTCATCAATGCGGCGGGCTGCTGTGAGGTAGTTCCTCGCTATGCGGTTGTCGGAGCTGCGGGGCGGCAGTCGGAAGTCAGAAAAGGACGCAGGGCTTGGTCTGTCCGGCGGTGGTGCTGCTGTCTCTTATACACATCTCCGAGCCCACGAGACCGTACTAGATCT
>ENA-UADP01000466-UADP01000466.1-human-gut-metagenome-genome-assembly--contig:-NODE-466-length-10096-cov-4.297580_pt1 | contig 10096 bp, 10 predicted proteins | sample MGYA00244263_ERZ654259 | MGnify/ENA primary metagenome ERZ654259 (study PRJEB26926, sample SAMN06165106) | human gut metagenome | biome: ENVO:00009003; feature: ENVO:2100002; material: ENVO:00002003...
CACCCTAGAGTTCGTCGGCAGCGTCAGATGTGTATAAGAGACAGATGTATTCCACCTCGGAGTGCATCTCTTCGTGAGAGATTCCCCGCTCCTTGGCAGCACGGACGACGGCGTTTGCCATGGAATGGGGGAAATGCTCTTCCAGACAGGCGGCAAGCTGCAATACCTCCTGCTCCCCGCAGCCGGAGAAAGGCACTACCTGCACCACCTGCGGGGTGGCGCGGGTGAGGGTGCCGGTCTTATCAAACACGATGGTGTCCGCCTTTGCCAACGCTTCCAGATACTTGCCGCCCTTTACGGTGATGTGATATTCCCCGCACTCCCGCATGGCAGAGAGCACCGCCAGCGGCATGGAAAGCTTCAGCGCACAGGAGAAGTCCACCATCAAGATGGAGATGGCCCGTGTGACGTTGCGGGTAAAGGCATAGGTAGCCACCGTACCGGCAAGGCACCACGGCACCAGACGGTCGGCCAGCTGCAAAGCCCGGTTTTCGGTGCCAGACTTGAGCTTTTCCGATTCCTCGATCATGGCCACAATCTTATCGTAGCGGTTGGCGCCGCCCTCTGCCTTGGCCACAAGAACGCATTCGCCCTCTTCCACCACTGTTCCGGCGTAAACGGTGGCACCGGTGGTCTTGCGTACCGGCATGGACTCGCCGGTCAGGGCAGCTTGGTTCACCATAGCTTCGCCTTCCAGCACCATGCCGTCCAGCGGGATCATATTACCGGAGCGCACCACCACTTCGTCCCCGGCGTGGACACGGGTCAGCGGTACCAACACCTCGCCCTGCGGGGTGCGCACCCAGACCTTATCCACGTTCAGCGCCATGCTGCGGGCAAGGTCATCCAAGCTCTTTTTCCTCGTCCACTCCTCCAGCAGGCTGCCCACCGTCAGCAGGAACATCACCGACCCTGCGGTGCTGTAATCCCCCCGCAGGAGGGAGGCCGTGATGCTGAGCGCATCCAGCACCTCTACCTCCAGCTTGCGGTGCAGCAGGCAGCGGATGCCTTTCCAGACAAAGGCGATGGAGCGCCACACCGTATATGCCGCCGCGATGGGCGCGGGCAGGAACACCTTGCGGAACACCCGGCCCGCCACAAGGTTGACCATCTTTTCCTGATATTCCTGATTGATTTTCCGGCTATCGTGGGAAGTGACCAGCACCTCTAGCTCTTCGTTGTCAAAACGGTAGGCTGCCAGCAGGGCGACGGCATCCTTCCGGCTGCCCCGGTAGGTCAGCACCACATCTCCGGTGCGCTCGTAGACGGTGGCTTTTTGAATGTTGTCCTGCCCGTTCAGGTAGGCTTCCAGCACATCTGCCCGGTGCAGGGTCATCTGCACGGCGCAGACGTGCACCCGCATCCGTCCCTTACCTTCATGTAAGATCGTACATTTCATTGCTTTTCTTACCCCTCTGCGTAAAAAAGAGCCGCCCAAGGGCGGCTCCGCTGCGTTGTATCACTGTGCAGTCTGCTCTGCGGGCTGTTCAGCCGTATCCTCGATGACCTCCTGTGCAGCCTCGGCGGCGCGGCTCTCGTTGATGGCCTTTGCATCGGCAAGGATGTCACCGGCCTCTTCCTGCACCTTGTTCACGGTCTGCATGGTGCAGTCCTTCATCCGCAGCACCGCAGCGGTGGTCTGGGTGTAGACCTTTTTGGCATCCTTGCTGGACAGCACCTTGAAGCCGGCAGAGCCGAACACCACACCGCCCAAAAACAGTGCAAGCTTTTTAGTATCAAACATATTTACCCCTCATTTCTATATTTCCTATCTGAGCGCCCACACCCTTGAGCGGGGGCAGGCTCTTTATCTTTGTATTGTAGCACGCTTTCGGACTTTTTCAATGGTTTTTAGCGATGTTAGGACGTATTAACATTGTTAGCAGCAGCTTAATATGGAGGATCATTTTCGTCATGCTCACTTGCAGAGATCAGCAGAATGTGCCTTGTCCAGTGCTTTCAGCTCGGCGCTGCGGGCGTTGTAGGCTTCTGCCATCTCCCGCTCCAGAACTTCCAGCCCTTCCCGGTTGTGGTACAGTTCCATGAACAGCCATTCCAGCTCGTCCTTGTGCTTGGCAAACCGGGACTCAAATTCCTGCTTTACTGCCATGGTTCAGCCCTCCACTTCTGCAAGGGTGGGCATGGCAGGGATGGCACCATGCCGGCTGGTGGTGATGCTGGCCGCTTTGTTGGCAAAAGCCAGAATGCCTTCCAGCTTGTCCACGGTGAGGTTGTTCAGATCCTCTTTGCAGAGCTTGGACAGAGCCGCTCCAAAGAAGGTGTCGCCTGCGCCGTTGGTGTCGCCTACCTTGCAGGGCACGCCAGCCACATGGCCGGTCTTCTCCCCAAAGCGGTAGAATACGCCGTTTGCACCCAAAGTGACAAAAATCAGCCGGATGCCGTTCTGGGCAAGCTGGGCTGTGCCGCTTTCGCAGTCGGTGGTGCCGGTGAGCAGGGGCAGCTCCTCATCGGAAACTTTCAGGATATCCACCAGCGGCAGGGGCGCTTTCATCTGAGCAATGGCATCCTCTTTGTTCTTCCAGAGGTTTGCACGGTAATTGGGGTCGTAGGTAATGGTAGCACCCATCTTTTTGGCGCGGGCGGCAGCATCCAGCGTAGCGGTGCGGGAGGGGTCGGCGGTCAGGCTGACAGAGCCGAAGTGGACGATTTTGGCAGCTTTCAGAGCCTCGTCCGAAATGTCCTCTTTGCTCAGCATCACGTCAGCGTTGGCGCTGCGGTAGAAGCTGAAATCCCGCTCGCCGGTGGCATCCACCGAAACAACAGCCATGGTGGTGGGATGATCTGCATCCACCGCCATGCCGGAAACATCCACCTTGTTCTCTGCCAGAACCTCTTTCAGGTAGCGGCCAAAGGCATCCGCACCCACCTTGCCGATAAAGGCGGTCTGTGCGCCCAGTCTGGAAGCAGCCACAGCCAGATTTGCCGGGGCACCGCCGGGGTTTGCGGCAAACTGAGGAATGCCGCGGGCATCCTTGCCGGTCTGGGTCAGGTCGATCAAAACTTCACCAATCGTTACAATGTCCATGATAATTCTCCTTATTCTTGATTTGAAACCCAACGATCACCGCTGGAACAGATAATGAATGTAAGCGGCTGCACGCTCCGGGTGCGGTGCATTCTGCACTACCCCAAGATAGACCTTGCCAGAAAAACCTGCCTGCCTGACAAACGGCGTGTCCGAAATATCCAGCACGGTCCCACCGGCGTTCAGACCCGGCAGTGCATGGAAAGACGCATCCAGTGTCCGCAGATCGAGAAAATAATCATCTGCCAACAGTCGATCCCGTGCATATTCGTCCATCAGAACAACATCTAACCGCTGGGCACTGACTGCACCCAGCAGCTTCATCTCCGAAGCATATACATACTGCTCCTCTGCGCGTTCGCTTTCGCTGAGCAGCAAGCCGGACAGCAGATCGACCTGTTGCTTTTTGGTCAGACCCTGCGCCTCGGCAAAGCCGGTGGTAAGCTGTTCCGTCAGATCAGACCCGGCAGTGATGTTTACCAGACCAAGGTAAAGCACATCCTCTTTTTTCGTCACATGGCGGTAGGCTGCATACCCGAGGATATAGACGACGATGAGCACGATCGCAATGGGCAGCTTGTAATATGCCCAGATGTGCTCCCACTTTTTACGCCCATGGAGGGAGCGGAGCGTATCCCGGTCAGTTTTGGTCATGGTCGTATTCCTCGTGTACTGCATCAGGGTCTCCACCGATCAGATAGAGGATCCGAAGCATCAGAAAGGAGCAGATCATGGCGCAGAAGCCCATGCCCAGCAGGAATGCAGGCGTGAACACAAACACTATGACGTACCCCATGATGCCATAGATTGCCGCCATCAGCAGGGTGCAAAACAGATACCGGACACCCACGAGAAACGCTGTTTTCAGGATGCCGAAGGTGGTGTTTTCAAACCGTGCCAGCAGAGGAAAGGCATACAGCAGAACGATGCCGTACAGAACTGCCGCACCAATAAGCACTGCAGTGAGCAGCGTCCAAAAAATGTTTTCGCTCCACATTCGGCGCAGCACAAAGCCATCCGCAGCCAGGAAACTGCCGACTGCCAGCAGGATAAGCCAGAGTTTTGTGGCGGGCTTAAAATTTTCCCGGAACGCCTTAAAAAACATCCGGGTCAGACCATCGTCCCGATCTTCCGCCATTTTGAGCGTGACGTAGAACAATGCGGTCGTAGAAGCCCCTATGGTAACGATGGGCAGGCTGCACACGAGCCATAAGATGTTCAGATAAGCACTGTAAGTCAATTTCGTCAGCACAGCAAACAGCGGCTTGTCCGTATTGCACAGGTCACGCATGGGGGTTCTCCTTTCACTCAATCTCCTGTGGATTCGCGCAGGACCAGGTTGGTTTCCGTATAGACGGTGCGATAGTTCAGCGATGGCTCTTCGATGCGGGTCATAAGCAGATTGGCAGCGGTGTAGCCCATGATCTGTCCATGGATATGGATCGAAGTCAGACGGGGGGCAAAGTAGGAAGCCTCCTGACTGTCATCAAAGCCGCAGACCCAGATATCATCGGGAACCGAATACCCCAGCTCATCCAATGCCTTGACCAGATCCATGGCAACAAAGTCATTGGCGCAGACAAAGGCATCCGGCATCGTTTTGAACCGACGGATGGTTTCGTACAGGGATACCGGATAGTTCTGCTGTCCCGATGGCATCGCACAGGTGCTCAGGCCTTCTGTCAGACCAAAGTGCTCCACTGCATCCCTATAAGCCATATAACGCTCAAAGAAGGACTGACAGTGGTTTTTATCCCCCGCAAAGCTGATGCGTTTTTTGCCGCGCTGGACCATGTGGGCCACCGCATTCTGAATCTCAATGCGGTTTTCCATATAAAGGCGGTCGGCTTTAAGAGGAGGACGCATATCCATCACAGGGGTGTCTACAAACAGCAGCGGAACATCCAGATCGCACAGCATCTGTGCGTAGTCATAGTCGAATACTTCAAAGCAGATGATGCCGGCTGTGCGCTGGATGTCGAGAGAAGATGGAAGTTTTTTCTCTTTCAGCTCTATGGGAGAAATGCGATGAATGGTCATGCCGCTGTGCAGATGGTTGATTTCCGACTGGAAACGATCCAGCATCGTGGAGGAAAAGTGAGAGCTGCTCAGAAACTGGGTCGTCAGCATGGCGATCTCCCGTTTGTCACTCGGCAGAATGGAAAGCCCTGCTGTTTTTGCAGCGCCTTCCTGAAACAGCGGCAGATAGGCAAACTGCTTATAGCCCATTTCGGCGGCTTTGCGCAGGATCTTCTCCCGTGTGGCATCTGCCAGCACACCGGTGTTGTTGATGGCCTTTGAAACTGTGTTGCGGGAAAGCTGCAGTTCGTTTGCAATATCCTGAATGGTGACCTTGGTTGCCATAAGTCATCCTCTTTCTTTATAATATAGGAGCGGATGTTCTTTTTTTATAGATAAAGTCTGGTGACGGATCTTATTCTTTGCGACTCCAGTATAGTGCAAATGCACAAATTAGTCAAATGCAAAAATGCAAATCATCATTTTGCATATTTGCGCACTTTCGAATTTGTGCATCTGTACAAATCCACAGTATTTCTTGATATATACTATGAATTATCGTTGACATTCGCTTGCTTGCGTGGTATAAATGAATTACAGAGTTTTACATTTGCACAATAGAAGTGAAAAATGCAAAATTCAAAGGTGCAAATGTAAAATACAAATCAAGCGGCAAGCAAATCAAAAAGGAGGAGAATGATTCATGAAAGCAAAGACGGCCTCGCCGGAAACGGCTGTGCTGACAGCAGAACGCAAGCTGCACAACACATGGGTCTACATCAAACGGCATTGGCAGCTTTACCTGTTGTTCCTGCTGCCTGCCGTGGTGCTGACGCTGGTGTTCAAGTACGCGCCCATGGGCGGTGTGCTGATCGCGTTCCAGAAGTACAATCCCTTCAAAGGTATCTGGGGCAGCGAGTGGGTAGGCTTCAAAAACTTTACCCGCTTCATGTCCTCGCCGGACTTCCAGCGCTATCTGATCAACACCCTGAAGCTGAGCGTCTACGGTCTGCTGTGGGGCTTCCCGATCCCTATCCTGCTGGCATTCCTGCTCAACCGTATCGAGAGCAAGAAGATCAAGCAGAAGGTGCAGCTGGTGCTGTATATGCCCAACTTCATCTCGGTCATCGTGCTGTGCGGTATCGTCCGGGTGCTGCTGAGTGTTACCGGTCCGGTGAACGGCCTGCTTCACACCAGCATCAACTTCATGACGCTGCCGGAAGCGTTCCGCCCCATCTACATCATCAGCGGCATCTGGCAGGGTGCCGGCTGGGCATCCATCATGTACACCGCATCTCTTTCTAACGCCAGCAAAGATCTGAAGGAAGCTGCAATGATCGACGGCGCAAACCTGATCCAGCAGATCATGACGGTGGAGTGGCCCGCCATTAAGGATATGGTCGTTATTCAGTTCATCCTGCAGGCAGGCAACATCATGAGCATCGGTTTTGAAAAAGCCTATGCCCTGCAAACTGACCTGAACCTGAACACTGCCGAGATCATTGCAACGTACGTTTATAAAAAGGGCCTGTTGGACGGCGATTACAGCTTTTCCACGGCAGTCGGTCTGTTCAACACCATTGTCAACGTCATCCTGCTGATCGCAGTGAACAAGATCGTTGCCAAAATGAACGATGGCAAGGGCTTGTAAGGAGGGGTTTACCATGGCAAAACAGAAAAAATCAAAAATGGCCCTCTACACCAGACAAGATAAGATCATCCTGTACTGCGGCTACGCACTTCTGGGCTTGTTCCTGCTGGCGATCATCGTTCCGATGATCTACATCGTCATCGCGTCCTTTATGGACCCGGTCACTCTGCAAAACAAGGGCATCTCCTTTGATTTCAGCAAGTGGAGTCTGGATGCTTACCAGCGTGTCGTTTCGGACAAGCAGATTTGGGTCGGCTTCAAGAACGCAGTACTTTACTCGATCATCTTCACCATCATCTCGGTCGCTGTGACGATGCTTGCCGCTTATCCCATGTCGCTGCCGGACTTCAAAGGCAAAAAGATCTTCAACGCCTTGTTTGTGATCACGATGTTTTTCAGCGGCGGTCTGATCCCCACCTACCTGCTCATCAACAATCTGGGTCTGCTGGATTCCATGTGGGCGGTCATTCTGCCGGGAGCATTCAGCGTGTGGAACATGATCATTGCCCGTACCTATTATCAAGGCATCCCGCGTGAGCTGCGCGAAGCTGCGGATGTGGATGGAGCCAGCGAGATGCTTTACTTCTTCAAGATCCTGCTGCCCGTCTGTATGCCGGTGGTGGCAGTTCTGGCCCTGTGGCAGTTTGTGGCAATGTGGAACAGCTACTTTGATGCCATGATCTACCTGAACAGCGCATCGAAGCAGCCGCTGCAGCTGGTGCTGCGTTCCATCCTGATCCAGAGCCAGCCGGAATCCGGCATGATCGCAGATATCCAGAGCACTGCCGAACGTGCGAAGATGGCAGAACTGCTCAAATATGCAACCATTATTATTTCCAGTCTGCCGCTGCTGGTGATGTATCCCTTCTTCCAGAAGTATTTTGATGCCGGCATCATGGCTGGTTCTATTAAAGGCTGAGGATATTCCAGAATTTTATGAGCCGGTACGCTCATCTGTTACACGAAAAAAGAAACATGAAAAAGGAGAAAATACCATGAAAAAGCTGATCTCTCGCCGCAACTTCCTCAAGGTCTGCGTTCTGGCGGGCTCTGCTGCTGCTCTGTCTGCCTGTGGCGGCGGCAAATCCACCGGCAGCAACAATTCTGCTGCCGCAGCTGTGGACGTAACCGGTGTCGTTACATTTCCGCTGTCCGAAAAGGTCACCTTTACCGGTATGACCAGCTTCCCTGTGGGCAGCGAACCCGAGCCGAACAACCGCACCATCTTCAAGCGTCTGGAAGAGCAGACCAATGTGCACATCGACTGGACCGCCATCCAGTCCGACCAGTGGAACGATAAGATCACCCTGAATATGTCCAACCCCAACACCCTGACGGATTTTGTTTTTACTGCTGATTTTACCGACAGCAATCTGCTGCGCTACGCAGATCAGGGTGTCATCCTCAATCTGGAAGACTACATTGACAACAATATGCCTTATCTCCAGAAGGTCTTTGAGCAGTACCCGGAGTACCGCACCATGTGCACCGACAGCGATGGCCACATCTGGGCACTGCCCTGGATCGAGCAGCTCGGCTCAGAAAAGACCGCCATCCAGACCATTGGCAACATGAGCTTCATCAATACCAAGTGGCTGAACTTCCTCGGTCTGTCGATGCCCACCACAGTGGACGAGTTTGAGCAGGTGCTGATGGCATTCCGTGATAACGCCGCTTCTATCAAGGCAGAGTATGGCATTGACGGCGACATCATCCCCATGTCCTGCATCGTCAACAACGGTGATCAGGACCCCAGCATCCTCATCAATGGCTTTGGCGAAGGCTACGGCGACGCTGACAAGGACCGTCATATTGCCGTTACCAACGACCGGAAAGTCATCTGTGCCGCCACCCAGCAGGGCTACCGTGATGGTCTGGACTGGCTGCACAAGCTGTATGCCGAGAAGCTCATCGACCCGGAGTGCTTCACGCAGGAGTGGTCCACCTATGTTTCCAAGGGCAAGGCTGGCCGCTATGGTGTCTGCTTCAGCTGGGATGTTGCCAACATCGACAACCTGACCGACTGGGAGCCGCTGCCTGCCCTGACCGCCGATACCCGCAATATCACCCCGCAGAACGGCTCTTTCACCAGCGGCTTTGGCCGCGGCAAGTGCGTTGTCACCGCAAAGGCGGATAACCCCGCACTGGTTTGTGCATGGCTGGATCAGATGTACGCACCCCTCCAGTCTCCGCAGAACAACTGGGGTACTTATGGCGATGCGGAAGGCTTTAACATTTTTGAAATGTCCACCAACGATAAGGGCGAGCCCATGCTGAAGCACGCTCCTCTGGGCGATGCTTCTCCCGTGGAAGTCCGTGAAGCACAGTGTGTCAGTGGGCCTCTGGCGGTTCTGGATGATTACTATGGTGTATACGTTACCTGCCCGGACGATGCACAGTACCGTCTGGACTGGATCAAGGATATCTACACCCCGGATATGAACAACGATTATGTCTATCCCAATGTCTTTATGAGCAACGAGGACACCGAGCAGGTCTCTAACCTGCAGGCAGATCTGCAGACCTACATGAATACGCAGAAGGCGAACTGGATCATGAACGGCACTAAGGATGCAGAGTGGAACGACTATCTGAGCAAGCTGGAAGCCTACGGCCTGTCCGACTATCTGGGCATTATGCAGAAGTATCTGGATGCTTACTACGCATAAGAATTCTTTCCTTTGGAGGATTCCATGAACGATTTGACTTTACAAAAAGCCCGTGCCTACGAGGCCGAGCACGGCGCTGCCATTCCCCCGGCGGAACGCCCTGCTTACCACATGACTCCTTATGTGGGCTGGCTCAACGACCCCAACGGCTTCTCCTACTATAAGGGGCAGTATCATCAGTTCTATCAGTATAACCCCTACGATGTGCGGTGGGCGCCCATGCACTGGGGTCACGCCGTCAGCACCGACCTGCTGCACTGGGAGTATCTGCCCTGTGCGCTCGCACCGGATTCCCCGGCAGACAATGGCCCCGGCTGCTTCTCCGGCTCTGCCACCCAGATGGATGACGGCAGGCAGCTGCTGATGTACACCAGTGTGGTGGCAGAAAAGCAGCCCAATGGGGAGATGCGGGATATCCAGACCCAGAGCATTGCCATCGGTGACGGTCTCGACTACGAAAAGCCTGCCTGCAACCCGGTGCTGACCCAGAAAAACCTGCCGGAAGGCTTCAGCAAGTTTGACTTCCGGGACCCCAAGATCTGGCGGGAGGCCGACGGCACTTACTCCGCCGTCACCGTCTGCCGGGCCGAGGACGACAGCGGCGCAGCGGCACTGTTCCAGAGCAAGGACGGCTTCGACTGGCACTTTGTCACGGTGCTGGAACGCTGCAACAATCAGTACGGAAAAATGTGGGAGTGCCCGGACTTCTTC
>ENA-UADP01000493-UADP01000493.1-human-gut-metagenome-genome-assembly--contig:-NODE-493-length-9718-cov-3.579530_pt1 | contig 9718 bp, 8 predicted proteins | sample MGYA00244263_ERZ654259 | MGnify/ENA primary metagenome ERZ654259 (study PRJEB26926, sample SAMN06165106) | human gut metagenome | biome: ENVO:00009003; feature: ENVO:2100002; material: ENVO:00002003...
ACAATTCACATGCGGGTGTGGCGGAATTGGCAGACGCGCTAGATTTAGGTTCTAGTGGGAGTTCCCGTGGGGGTTCAAGTCCCCCCACCCGCATTCCACAAAAATAAGCAAGAGTTCATCTCTTGCTTATTTTTTATCTCTGTTATCGTGCTATAAACGTACTCGGATTATTCTGTATCATCCCACCATAATTCGATGCCGGTGCTGCTGCCCCTTTCGGCACCAGAAGGATCTGGATTCCTTCCAGCCGGTACGCATATCCCGCGGTTACGGAAGACTCCCCGTTCTTCGCCCAGCCAAGCCATCCAAAATGCTGCGCATGCACCCGGTAATAGATATCATAATGCTGTGCCAACTCACCGGTAAGCCGGATCTGGATTGCCTCCAGACGTTTCGCCTGACCGGAAGTTCCTGACATCGCACCATCCTGTTTCCAGCCGTTCTCCCATCCATAGCTCTGGATGTGCGTTCTGTACTGCACACTACCGGAATAACCACAGTTTGACAGCTTGATATTGATTCCTTCCAGCCGTTTGCTCTTGCCGAATGTACCAGAGCAATCTCCGTTCAGCTTCCAATTCTGCCATCCAAATGACTGCACATGTGTCTTGTACATAACACTTGGAACAGTTACTTCGATTTCCCCGTCTTCTGTCCATGCAGTTTCTTTCCTCGCTGCTTCGGAGGTGATTCCATTTGTCAGAACCAATCCAAGCACCATGACGAATGACAACAAAAATGCAGTCAGCCGTTTCCAACATTTCATTGCTCTCATATAAAGCCCCCTTTGTTATTTTTTATTGACAAAGCAAAAAAGTCTGCAATTACGCAGACTTTTCCGATATGTGCAAGGAGTTTATATAATCATTGTCACAAACACGTATTACATTCTCCCCTTTTCTCCGTCTACCTTGCCAATACAGTTCCAATTATAAGAAAAAAATATGCATTTTCAATATGTGACAAAAAATGTGACGGTTTTTGTAATTTTTAGCGATAGCATTTTATATAGTTGTGTTTTAAAATATACATAGCATTAAAGTATAGTGAGGAAAATTATGGATACAATACAGGCTTTGATCAAGCACTACATCGAATCAAACGGATATACGGTATATTCTATCTCTCAGCAAAGCGGCCTCAATCGTACAACACTTCAGAAGATCTTATCCGGGCAAAGAAAAATCACAAAAGAAATCTACGAAAAGCTTCTTCCGTTTTTCGCACTTTCGCCGATTGACAAGGAAGAATTAGAACAGGCTTTTTTGATCAATCAGATTGGAACCGAGCGTTTCCAGACACATATGGAAATCAAGCGTATTTTGGAAATGTCCACATCGACGCTCTACCAGACAGACGATTCCCCTTATGATTTGGTTGTATCAAATGTCGATACCTGGTCGAACTGTATGTTGATTCAAGGCACCTATCAGATTGTAAACGCAATCTATTCTGTCGCCCTGAAAAATGTGACAACCGAAGATCATCCATTTATATATACATTTGCTGATATGAGTCACCCATACGCGTCTATCTTCTTCAAACCACTGTATCACCCAACCTTTCAGCCGTTGCATGTGAAGCACTTAATCGAATATCAGAAAACGCAGATGGACGGCGAAAACTATGATAATATACACAACATTCAGATTTTGAAGAATCTGCTGCCATCATTTGCCGCATTTCCTGGCACATTTGAAGTGCACTATTATTACTCTGCGCGAAATCGTTTTAAACAACAGGCAACCGCGTTCCCATATTATGTCATCACGAATACACACGTCATCCTGCTGTCCCCAACCTATGAGACAGCCTTGATATTGAGCGACAAAGCAATTCACGAGTATTATCTGCACAACTACGAGCAGCTTCTTGCCCGGTCAAATATCCTGACCTCCGGCGCACAGACACCACTTGACCTGTTAAATGTATTAAATGGAGTAGATCCGGCATTAAACTATCCAATCTGCCTGAATATCCAGCCCACCATCGAGAAATATCTCACGCCGGAAATGATTGACAAATACATGTTGGAATCCCCTTACAAGGATGTCATCCGCGCCAAATTATTAGAACGGATCGGTCAGCTTACGAAGGAAAGCCATACGATTCTCTTCACGCTGGAAGGCTTAAAATTATTTACCGCGGAAGGAAAAAATGTGAATTTCCCGGATACGCTCGCTGCCCGCTTTGATATCGAAGACCGTATTTATATTCTCCGCAAATTTATAGAGGCAAACCAAAATGATACAGACTATCATTTTCTGCTATTAGATCCTTCCAAAATACATACGTCTCTGAATATTTCCATCGCGTTTACACCGCCATCCATGACGTTCCTGATGCTGGTACGAAACGATGGGAATTCCATGATTCTTCCACTGGAAGAGCACACACTTTGCAGCAGTATCATGGACTTCATCCAGACGCTGCCAGAATACGGATATGTGTGCAGCGTAGAACAGACGAACCGATTTCTTCAGGAAGAAATCGAGCAATTAAAAAAGCAGCTATAAGCGGCTGCAAGTCAGATATCAAAAAAGAGGGTAAGCTGCCCTCTTTTTTCATCTACCACAAATCTTCCCGATTTCGAATGGAATCTGCCTCCGTGATCTGCCGGATTACCTTACACGGGTTTCCGACCGCCAGGGAATGTGGCGGAATATCCTTTGTCACCACACTGCCTGCACCGATCACACAGCCTTCCCCGATCGTCACGCCACCTGTCACAACGACATTGCTTGCGAGCCAGCAGTTATCCCCGATCGTAATCGGCTTTGCGTACTCATCATCGTATGCCGTACCATCCGGCCTGAACTTGATGTTACGCTCCTGATAGCGAAACGGATGCATCGGTGTCACAAGCGATACATTTGGTCCGATGAAGACATTATTGCCAATATGCACCGGACAGGTATCTAACACTGTGAAATTAAAGTTGGCAAATGTATTTTCACCGATTGTCGTAAATTTCCCATAGTCAAAATAGATCGGTCCCTGCAGATACACGCCCTTCGCACAATCAGGGATCAGGTCACGCATCATCTGCTCCCGTGCTTTCTCCTCGGTGTCTGCAGTCTGGTTATAGGTCTGACACAGCTTATGTGCCTTTGTACGGATGGCAAGTAACGTCTCGTCCGACGAATCGTAGATCTTGCCTGCCAGCATCTTTTCCTGTTCTGTCATAATAGTTTCCTCCTGTGGTTGATAGTTGCCGGTTCATTGTTTGTGTTTAATTTCCCGGTTATTGCTCTGGCGCTTAATCATTTATAGCATAGTAATACACGCCCTATCAAAAAACAACTACATATCATGCGTTTTTTAACATTTATTTTACTTTTTCTGCGTTATAGGGTATAGTAGGTTTTGGTTTTAAAAAATGAGAAGAGAGAGAATATTTATGAACAAACGAGAGTCTTTTACAAACCGTCTTGGATTTATCCTTGCCTGCATCGGTTCTGCCGTCGGCATGGGCAATATCTGGATGTTCCCGACACGTGTATCTTTATATGGAGGCGGTTCCTACCTTATCCCGTATTTTATCTTTGTTGTACTGATTGCATCGACCGGTGTCATCGGGGAGATGAGCTTCGGACGAGGCACACGATCCGGTCCGATTGACGCCTTTGGTGCCGCATGTGAATCCCGTGGCAAACGCAAGGTCGGCGAAACGCTCGGTTTTATCCCGGTGCTTGGTTCTCTTGCGATGGCGATTGGGTATACCGTCGTCATGGGATGGATTCTGAAATACATGATCGGAACATTTACCGGAAGCACGCTTGCCCCGGGCAATATCGATTCCTTCGCCGCATCGTTTGGTGGAATGGCTTCTGCCTTCGGCAACAATCTGTGGCAGATCATCGCACTTGTAGTTGCTGTTATAATCCTGATGTTCGGTGTCGGAAATGGTATCGAGAAAGCGAATAAGATCATGATGCCGGTGTTCTTCCTGCTGTTTTTGATCCTTGCAATCTACACGGCATGTCAGCCGGGCGCCATCGACGGCTATAAGTACATCTTCCGCGTCGAACCTTCCGCTCTGGCAAAGCCGGAGACATGGATCTTCGCTTTGGGACAGGCATTTTTCTCCCTGTCTGTTGCCGGAAACGGAACGTTGATCTATGGTTCGTATCTGCCGGATAACGAGGATATCCCTGCTTCCGCCGGTCGTGTTGCCTTGTTCGACACGATTGCCGCGATACTTGCCGCACTCGTGATCATCCCTGCCATGGCTACAACCGGTGCACAGCTTGACCAGGGTGGTCCGGGACTGATGTTTATCTTCCTTCCTAGCTTATTTAAGTCTATGCCGGGCGGACACATCGTAGCGATCATCTTCTTCGTGGCAGTTTTCTTCGCAGGACTTTCGTCTCTGCTTAACTTATACGAAGCACCAATCGCAACCGTACAGGAGAAGCTTCATTTAAACCGCAAGCTCTCCTGCCTTGTCATTGGCGTGATCGGCGTAATTGTATCGATCTGTATTCAGGGAATCGTATCCGACTGGATGGATGTCCTGTCCATCTACATCTGCCCTCTTGGTGCAGGTCTCGCCGGTATCATGTTCTTCTGGGTATATGGAAAGAACTATGTCGAGGAGCAGGTCAACCTTGGCCGCGACAAAAAATTTACAGACAAGTATGTACCTGTCTGTAAATATCTGTACTGCCCGATCTGTATCCTTGTGCTGATCCTTGGTATCGCACTGGGGGGGATTGGTTAATGATTCGTAGATTCACTATTCTACTTCCATTGCAAGCTCAGTCTGTCTTGTGAGTTCTGCATCACTGATAATTGTAATTCGTCCCTCGTCGTACTGCTCCTGTACCCAGTCGTACACACGGCGCACGAGGGGCGATTTTTTATCGACTGGCGACATGCCCTTCTTCTTGCGGTACTGGTTGATCCAGTAGCCGACACCGGCGATGCCGGATGTGGAGTTTACTGATACCTTTGGTGGGCGGTCGAGCAGCGTGTCGGTGTCGAAGATATTGTAAATCTCATGATTTTTGAGCATACCATCGGCATGGATACCCGCTCTTGTCAGGTTGAAGTTCTCGCCGACAAACGGTGTCATCGGTGGAATCTCATAACCGGTTTCTTTGCTGATATAGTCCGCAATCTCTGTGATCACTTTCGTATTCATCCCATTTAAGTGTCCTCGCAAAGATGCATATTCAAATACCATCGCTTCGAGCGGTACATTTCCGGTACGTTCCCCGATGCCAAGCAGCGAACAGTTGACGGCACTTGCACCATACATCCAGGCAGTTGTCGCATTTACGACGCCCTTATAGAAATCGTTGTGGCCATGCCACTCCAGCATCTCGGATGGCACACCGGAATAATGCTGCAATCCATAGATGATACCGGATACGCTTCGCGGTAAGGATGCACCCGGATATGGTACACCGAAGCCCATTGTGTCACAGGCGCGGATCTTGATCGGTACGCCGCTTTGCTCGGACATTTCCATCAGACGGTTTGCAAATGGAACGACAAATCCATAGAAATCCGCGCGTGTGATATCCTCGAAATGACACCTTGGGCGAAGTCCTGCTTCGATACAGTCTGACACGATCCCAAGGTATTTGTCTAATGCCTGCTTCCTTGTCAGTCCCATCTTGTGGAAGATATGATAATCCGAACAGCTCACAAGCACGCCCGTCTCCTTGACTCCGATGGATTTTACCATCTCGAAATCTTTCTTATTCGCACGAATCCATGTTGTAATCTCCGGGAACTCATAGCCTAACTCCATACATTTCTCAAGTGCCTTGCGGTCCTTTTCCGAATACACAAAGAACTCGGTCTGGCGGATCATGCCGTTCGGTCCGCCAAGCTCATGCAAGAGCTTATAGATATGCACCATCTGCTCCATTGTGTACGGAGCACGCGACTGCTGTCCATCGCGAAATGTCGTATCCGTGATGAAGATATCCTCCGGCATATTTTCAGGCACCCGGCGATAGTTAAATGCAATCTTCGGCGTCTCCGTATACGGGAACATCTCGCGGAAAAGCTCTGGTGATTCCACGTCCTGTAACTGATAGCTGTATGGGTCTAATTCCAATTTGTTCGTCTTGTTGCTTAGTCTGATTTCCTGCATATGCCGTCCTCCATCCTTCGGATGTTTCATCCAATTTTGTTGCACTCATTATAAACACATGCTATATTATATGTAAAATAGATAATTTTGATAGTAATAATCGAATTTACGAATAATAGGAGATTTTTATGGATATCGAAACATTAAATACGTTCCTGACACTTGCCAATACGAAGAACTATACGCGCACTGCCGCACAGCTTTTTGTCGCGCAGTCCACCGTGACAAACCGTATTCACGAACTGGAAAAAGAGTTGAATATCGCACTCTTCACGCGCAACAACCGCAGCGTCGAGCTGACCGTGGAAGGCGAGCAGTTCAAGGACTATGCGGAAAAGGTCATCACACTGACGAATGCGTCACTCTCCGAAATCAGTTCCTTACACAAATACGCAAACCACCTGCGCATCGGTTGCTCTGATTCGATCTACGAAGGACATCTGGCGCCGATCATCTTAGAGCATCAAAGACAGTTTCCAAACGACGCCCTGAAGATCACGATTGGTCTTTCCAACCTGCTGATGGAGCAATTGCAGAACGATATCTTCGATGTGATCTTCACCTATCTTCCTATGAAAAAATCATCCTATCACTGCGAGGTCTACAAGCAGGATAAGATGATTTTAGTGACTGATTATTATAATACGATGTATGCACGCGGTATCACGAAGCAGGCGTTGATTGCCGAGAATTATCTGATGTGCAATTTCGCCCTGCAGGATGTCGGACAGTTCATCCGAAACTTATTTCCGCGCTACCATCAGTTTTCACTGGAAATCGATGACTGTTCCAAGATCATTCCTTTTTTGCTCGGCTCGGAAAGCTATACGTTCCTGCCCGCGGATACAGCTCGTCCATTCTTAGAAGCGGGCAAGCTCCGCGTCATTCCATTACTGGACTTGGAAACACCGGTCATCAACAGTTACATGATCTGCAAGAACAGTAAGCGGGAATTGTGTCAGTCGATTTTTATGTGATTTCATGTTACCACGCGGCAGCGTGCCTCATTTATTGGAGAGTTTTCCCTTTTTCGCTACTTTCTCCCCAACCTGCTTGCTTCTCAAAAGCTTCCGGTTGGGGAGTTTTCCCCATTCCACCACTTTCTACCCAATCTTCCCTGCATATGCATTTTCCCATTAGGGAGTTTTGTGCTATTTCGCATTTTCTCCCCAACGTACATTGATTGATTATAAGCTTTTATGGTAAAATAGATAGAATACAAACTAAATTAGACAGGTATGGTACATTTATGAAAAAAGAACAAACTCGAACATCGTTCAAAAGCCGCTGGGGATTTATTCTTGCATCGGTCGGTTCCGCAGTCGGCATGGCAAATGTCTGGGGATTTCCAAATAAAATGGGAAGCAATGGCGGTGGTGCCTTTCTTCTCATCTATTTACTATTTATATTTTTGTTCAGCTACGTTGGACTTCCGGCGGAGTTTGCGATCGGACGCTGGTCGCACACTGGAACGCTCGGTTCCTATGAAAATGCATGGCGTTCACGAAATGAAAAAATCGCGCCTGCCGGGCGCGCACTAGGCTGGCTGCCACTTGCAGGTTCCCTGTGCATCGCAATTGGCTATTCAATCATCGTTGCCTATGTATTAAAAGCATTTGTTGACTCTGCTTCCGGGCTATTGATGCAGGTCAACACTTCCGAATGGTTCGAATCGTTCTCCATGACGGATTTCTCGGTTGTACCATTCCATATTATTGTCATCATTGGCACTTTGCTTACACTGTTGCTCGGTGCCAGCAGTATCGAGAAGAGCAACAAGATCATGATGCCGCTCTTTTTCCTGATCTTCATCGTACTTGCAGTACGCGTAGCCCTGCTGCCAGGTTCAGCAAGCGGGTATGAATTCATGTTTATCCCAAGATGGGAAGCTTTGAAAGATCCGACTGTCTGGATCACTGCCATGGGGCAGGCGTTCTTCTCCCTGTCCGTAACCGGAAGTGGAATGATCGCATATGGATCCTACTTAGACCGGAAAGAAGACGTCATCGCAGTGTCGAGACATACCGCAATCTTCGATACAATTGCAGCTTTGGTTGCCGCGCTTGTGATCATCCCGGCATGCTTCTCCTACAATGTCAGTGTGGACGCAGGGCCAAGCCTGCTCTTTATCACATTGCCATCAATCCTGCAGGATATTCCGTTTGGACAGATCTTTGCGATCATCCTGTATGCAGCAATGATCTTCGCCGGTGTAAGTTCCCTGCAGAACATGTTCGAAGCCGTTGCTGAATCCCTTCTGCACCGCTTCCCGAAGCTGCGTCGTACCGTCGCACTCGGCATTATCTGCGTGATCTGCCTTGGTGCCGGAATCGGCATGGAAGCCATCACACGCTGGGGTACATGGATGGATCTCGTCTCCATCTACATCATCCCAATCGGTGCAACGCTTGGTGCAATCTCCTGGTTCTGGATTATGAAGAAAAAAGATTTATTTGCAGCGATCAATGAAGGCGGCAGGAAACCACGCGGAAAGCTGTGGTATTTCCTTGGGCGATACCTGTATGTGCCAATCGCAATCATTCTATGTGTGATTGCACTCGCAATGAAAGTGGCATTCTAAATGAACCGAGCAGGCTGACACCTACTCGATATACAAACATTGTCATCCCGCCTATCAGCTTGATGAACATTGATCCTCTTATAGAAGTCTGTGCAAGCACAATTTCTGTATGACAGCTTATTGCACAGAAAACGGATGATTGCACAATGTCAACCATCCGTTTTCTGTTTTATAATAGCTTATGCCATTCCATTTGCAGTTTTATATTTGTAGATCATCTCCGCATGGTTCTGCTCTTCAATCTGGATATCGGCCAACAGTTTCCGAAGTGCGGTATTCGCAAATGCAAACACATCGGTATTATATTCACCGGACACCAGCTTCTCCGTTCCGATACAATCCGTCGCCAGAAATGCATCATGCTTTTTATCCTCGGAATTATCCAATGTACCATACGTTACCTTCGGCTCGTAGTCTTTTCCCTGCGTATCGTTGCAATCGCACGCCGGAACAGAACCATCTAACACCTGCTGCAACGTATCGTAATGCTTCTGTTCTTCCTTCTGAATCGTCTCAAACAGACTTTTCAGCTCTGGATCTTTCGCCTGTGCTGCGTATTTCCCATACTTTTCCACGCAGCTCTGCTCCTGTGTCTGCAAATCCTGAATCAGGGTACGTTCTTTCTCTTTTAATTCCATTGCTTTGACTCCTTTATTTTGTCTTATTTTTATCGCAATGGTATTATTGACAGATCTGTTTGGTTTTATGCCTTTGTCTGCATCAGACTACAAAACAAGCTGAAATCCATAGCAATTTTTTGCAAATCCATAATGTTCGTAAAAGCCATGTGCCTCCACGCGTGGCAATCCGGAATCCAATATCAATGCTTTACAATCTTTCTCTTTTGATTTTTCTTTTAAATAATCCAATAAAAATGTTCCATACCCTTTTCCACGATCTTCTTTGTTCGTGATCAGACTTGCCACATAACAGGTACATCCCGTCATCCAAAAAGTTTCAAAATAACTTCCATGACACAATCCGTGATAATTTCCTGCATCATCTAATGCAAAAAACACAAAACTATT
>ENA-UADP01000541-UADP01000541.1-human-gut-metagenome-genome-assembly--contig:-NODE-541-length-9200-cov-8.256315_pt1 | contig 9200 bp, 10 predicted proteins | sample MGYA00244263_ERZ654259 | MGnify/ENA primary metagenome ERZ654259 (study PRJEB26926, sample SAMN06165106) | human gut metagenome | biome: ENVO:00009003; feature: ENVO:2100002; material: ENVO:00002003...
ATTTACAAAGAGGGACTCTTGCGTTACAAACGGGACTCTCATTCTACATTTCACCGATATTGCGCCGGTTTGAAAACTAAAAGTATCAAAATACAGACTTAATAATTGCAATTTCATTCTCAAAGTACTATAATACAAACTATATTTGGGTGGAGGTGCGGAAATGAAAGTACGGTACAACAAACTTTGGAAACTTCTGATTGACAAGGAAATGAAAAAGAGTCAATTACGAGAAGCGGTCGGGGCAAGCAAAAGTACATTTGCGAAACTCGGAAAAAATGAAAATGTTACCCTTCCCGTGCTGTTGAATATATGCGAATATTTAGAGTGTGATTTTGGCGACATAATGGAAGCCGTACCCGAAAATGAGGTGTAGGATCAATGAACAAGAAGATTTTAATTGTGGATGACGAAAAAGAAATCGTTGATCTGCTTGAAGTGTATTTGAGTAACGATGGTTATTCAGTATATAAATGTTATAATGGGTTAGAGGCGATGAAATGTATCAAACAGTCGCAGATTGATTTAGCGATACTTGATATTATGCTGCCGGATATTGATGGTTTTCGACTTTGCCAAAAAATTCGGGAAAAGTTTTACTTCCCTATTATTATGCTTACCGCCAAAATTGAGGATAGCGACAAGATTATGGGGCTTACGATTGGTGCGGATGATTATATAACGAAACCGTTTAATCCTTTAGAGGTTGTGGCAAGAGTAAAGACGCAATTAAGGCGTTATCAGAGCTATAACAGTCCTAATTTGAGCCAATCCGAAGAAAAAGACGAGTATGACATCAGAGGTCTACTGATAAACAGAGTCAGCCACAAGTGCTACTTGTATGGCAAAGAAATAGCCTTGACTCCGTTGGAGTTTTCTATTCTGTGGTATCTGTGCGAACATCAGGGTAAAGTTGTCGCCTCGGAGGAATTATTTGAAGCCGTGTGGAAAGAAAAGTATCTTCGCAACAGTAACAATACGGTAATGGCGCACATTGGGCGGCTTCGGGAAAAATTGAATGAACCTTCAAAAAATCCGAAGTTCATTAAAACTGTTTGGGGGGTAGGGTATGAAATTGAATAAAAAAGAAAAAAACTATCTGCTCTCTACCTTGTTCAAAGGGTATGTAATTCAATGTGCGATTTGCTCTGTGCTTATTTTTGGCGGTACTTTTCTTTTAGGAATTATGGCAGAGGAAATTCTCCGCAAGTATGTTTTGTATTATTACTTGTATTACAGAACAGTATATCTTTATATAGTGGCTGTAATCGTGTGGGGTGGCTGTATTATATACATGACATACCTACTTTTGAAAAAAGTAGTCGCCTATGTGTACGAGGTACAGGCTGCGACAGGAAAAATGTTCGATCAGAATGTCAGTTACATTGAAATGTCCCCGGAGTTGAGTGAAATCGCCGCTAACATCAATCAGTTAAAACAAGAGGCTGAAAGTAATGCAAGGCTTGCAAAAGAAAATGAGCAGCGAAAAAATGACCTGATTATGTATCTTGCACACGATTTGAAAACACCGCTTTCTTCTGTAATCGGGTATCTTACTTTACTGCGTGATGAGTCGCAAATCTCAAAGGAACTTCGAGAAAAGTACCTTTCAATCACTCTTGGTAAGGCAGAACGGTTAGAGGATCTGATTAACGAGTTTTTCGAGATAACACGATTCAATATATACGATATTACATTACAATACACGAAAATCAATTTAACTCGCCTGCTGGAGCAACTTGTATATGAATTTAAGCCTATGCTCAACACAAAGAATTTGCAATGTAATCTTTGTGTTGATGATGATATAATGCTTCGATGTGACGCAGACAAAATTCAGCGTGTTTTTGATAACCTTTTGAGAAATGCGGTTATCTACAGTTTTGAAAATACGGATATCACGATCAGCGCACAATGTCAGGAAGATACGGTCAGCATTATTTTTTGTAACCACGGCGATACTCTGCCGGAAGAAAAGTTAAACAGGATTTTCGAGCAGTTTTATCGGCTTGACGCAGCGAGAAGTACAAGCAGTGGAGGAGCTGGATTAGGTTTGGCGATTGCAAAGCAGATTGTTGAACTACACAATGGTACAATCGTTGCAGAGAGCCAAGAGGATCAAAACAAGTTTTCAATTACTTTGCCGTTGGCGTAGGAAAATTGTAAGAATTTGCATAGAAAAAAAGAGGAATATCTTACGAGCAATCAAGAAAATACGGGCTTCTGTTTTGGTACAATAAAAGTATCAAGATAGAGGCTCGTATTTTTTGTGATACAGCATAAGGAGGAATGATGAAGTTGCTAAGAAAACAAATGCTGCTATGTTCTATTTTGTTTCTTGTATTTACGCTATCTGCCTGCTCTGCAATTGGGCAGACAGACGAAAACAATCTTACAGATAGCGCAACATCCGCAGAAAAAACGGTATCAGTTGTACGAGGGACAATTACTCCAACCGTTTCAACGCAAACGACTATTGTTCCGGCAGTACCGTTTATTATTTCCTCACCCGAAAATGGCATATTTAATACAGCGGTAGAATTAGAAGAAAAAATCACTGCCGGGCAAATTATTGGAACTGTGAACGGCAAAGAATTGAAATCTCCGGTGGATGGTACAATTACCTCTATTGCCCCATCCAATGAAAGCGTACCGAGTAATTATCCCGTAGCGATAGTGCATTATACAGGATTTGCCCTCAATGTAGAGGCAGATAATTTTTTGAGTACCTTACCGGAGTATGCAGAGTTGAAAGCAAAATTTCAAGTATATGATGGTGTAGGACCAACCGATATGATTGCCGTGGTGTCGCCTGCCGCAGATGAAAATGCGTTTACGGGAATCGTGCCGCAAGAGGGCATTCTGCAATGCTTGATCAGTCAAACAGTCGATGTGAAATCGGGGCAAAGTGCAACGGTAGTCATAACGGCGACAACGAGAAATGATGTCCTTATATTGCCGCTGTCGGTAATAGCGGGTAGACAAGGGACGGGATTGGTTACTGTAATTACTCCGAATGGAGAAAGAGTGGAAACAAAAGTGACATTGGGTGTGACAGACGGAGCCAATATAGAAATACTGTCCGGCTTAGAGGAGGGCGATGTGGTTTCTGCTACTCCGCCAAACCTTGATCCGAGGGGGATTTGATAAAATGAAAGGAATTTCCGAAAAGACTTTAATCAAAATAAAGGATTTGAAAGCAAGCGTCAAATTGAATAATGGCGATATGCTGACAACAGTAACCAACGCTAATATGGAATTGCAACGAGGGCGCAGTTATGCCATTGTCGGAAAGTCCGGCTCAGGCAAAACAAGCCTTATATCCATTATTGGCTTGTTAAATCGGGAATATGAGGGCGAGTACCTTTATGATGGTATATCTATTTCTGCTTTGAAAGACCGTGATCTGTCTATACTGCGAGCCAATAATATCGGATTTGTATTTCAGAACTACTCTCTGATTAAGCACTTGCGGGTATGGGAAAATATCGAATTACCCCTACTCTATGCCAAAAAGTCGTTTACCGCCAAACAGCGTCACGAGATAATTACAGGCTTGCTAAAAAGTGTCGGCTTAGAAAGCAAGGAAAATGATTACCCAATCAATTTGTCCGGCGGTGAACAACAAAGAGTTGCAATCGCAAGGGCGCTTGCAGTATCTCCGGAAGCCATTTTATGTGATGAGCCTACGGGAGCGTTGGATAAAAAGACGGGAACGCAGATTATGGAACTGTTGCACAGCGTCGTAAAAGAAAATGGAATTATGCTGCTGTTGGTTACGCACGATCCTGATATTGCAGATACCTGTGATACGATTTTTGAAATGGATGGAGGGAGGATAACTTGTGCTAAAAATGATACTTAAAGACCTTCGTCTGTCTCCACTTAGAAGTATTCTGACAAGTGTTTCAATGCTTGTAGGCATTATCGCAATGCTTGGATCGGTATTAGTTGGTACGCTTGGACGGGAGTATTTGATTTCCGTAAACGCACAGGTATATGGCTGGTCACCTACTTACTCATTCGTGATAACGGAATCCGATTTTCACGATAGAAATAAAATGGAACAATTATTCCAGAGATTTGAAGCCATTGATGATGTAGCCGCTGTTACTTTTTCTATGGGAGAAGATATTCGATTTGCACCAATGAAAGATTTAACGCCAATACCGCCGAATGATGTTTACCAAAACCTGATGGCTTTTGATGTAGTTTGCACCACGGAGGCATATAGTCAAGTCTATAATCTTCCAATGACATCCGGTAGATGGTTAGAGCCTTCGAGTGAGGGCGGATCGCTTGAAGTGGTCATAAACAAAGAAGCTAAAAACTATTTTAATGATTCGCCCTATGCTGCAGGAAATGTAAAAAGCACACTTTCGTTAACCCCATTCAATATTGTCGGAGTAGTAAACGATGGCAGGGATTTTCCGACTATCTATGCGGATTCTGCGGCGATCCTCAATTTCGCACCAGCAATGTGGCAAGTACAAAATGCAAATGTGTATTGGCATCCCACAACAGGACTGACAATCGAACAGATACATTCTGCCCTTGGCGACATTTTGACTGATACCATTGGCGGTTACTGGGAAAGTGCTGGGCGGAGTGATATTGGAGATACCTATGATTCGGTATTGTCCATACTGCAATTAGGGCTTTTGGTTACTTCGCTTTTGTTGCTGTTTGTTTCCGTATTAGGGCAGATCAATATCGGACTATCTTCATTGGAACAGCGCACACATGAGTTGCTGATCCGCAGAGCGATAGGTGCTTCACGAACAAATATTGTGGCACTGGTTTTAGGCTCACAGTTGATTTTATCAATATTCGTTTGCTTTGCAGCTATTTTGATTTCGCTGATTTTGGTGCATTGTATTGGAGCGTTGCTCCCTGTGGATTCCCCGGTGGGAACACCGAGTTATCCAATCAGCGTTGCTGTTGTTGCAGTTGCTGTGTCTGTGCTTACAGCATTATTGGGCGGATTATTACCAGCATTGAAAGCAGCAAAATTAGAGCCTGCATTGGCTCTTAGATAATAAAACTCAATTCAAGGAGGAAACAAAATGAAACGAACAATCTCAAAATCCGAAAGACCGTACAGACTGTTACTGTGTGTTATGATTTCTTTGCTGGTGATTATGCTGGCAGGCTGCTCCACTTCTTCGGACTCCGACACAAATACAAGAGGTTTCACGGACTTTGCTACCATTGAAGAAGAATACCTAACGACCATTGAGAGTTTGAATTGGCCGGAGGGCGTTACGCTGCCTGATGCTTTGGAAGGCGAAGATACGGGAGCGTCTTTTCAGATAGGATATGGCGATACAAGAGCATCTAACCTTTGGGAATATTCTTGGATGCAGGAATGGCTTGATACTTACAATACGGATTCGGAAAGGGCGGCAAAAGCCTTAGCTGAACTCGAAAAAGCCTTTGATATGCCTTATATGGGAACAGATCGCTGTGATGACGCCACACGCAAATATCTTCGTGATAATATTGATAAAGCTAAGTTGGGAGATCCGTCTGGATTTACAGAGTGTATTCAGACAAATTATGCCGATTAAAAAATGGCACATAGGAGTTTTGGGGTTGGGAGGTGAGCACATATATGCAGAGAAAACGCCGTAAGAAAAAACGATTTGGAGTATTTTTGTTTTTGCTTGTAGTTTGTATCGGCATAGGTATAATGTTTGTGCCGTGGGCAATGCAGCCGGAAAATTTCAGAGAGGTAAAGAATAAAATAAATGGTTTTCTCTACAAAGAAGATTTTCCTGACTCTTATAATGCAAAATCGCTGATTTTGGTGGATTGTTCTGATGATGAAATATTTGTTTCAAAAAAAGAGAACGAGCCACAAATTCCTGCAAGTTTAGCCAAGCTGTTTGTTATTGAGTATGCGTCAACTTTAGCAGACCTTGATAGTATCGTTGTTGCAGACTATGGTGCTATTTCACTCACGAAACCCGGCTCGTCTGTTGCTCAAATCAAGGAAAAAGAATACTTTTTACACAATCTATTTGCGGCAATGTTAGTACCGTCAGGGAATGACGCAGCTTATGTGGTTGCTGATTATTGTGGAGGATTACTTTCGCCGCAAGCAGAAAGCAGTCAAGAGCGTGTGAGGATTTTTATGGAGAACTTAAACCTGCATTTGCAACAGCAGGGGTACTTAGACACAGTTTTATATGATCCGAGTGGTTTTGATATGGAGGCACTTACCACCACTTTAGATTTGAAAGAAGTAGTATATCGGTTGTTGGAATACTCGTGGTTTAGAGAAATTGTATCTCAAAACACTTATACGGCAACACTGCCTGATGGCAGTACACAAATATGGCAGAATACAAACGCCTTCCTTGATCCGACATCCGAATATTACAACGAAAATGTATGCGGAATTAAGACTGGCTCTCTGTCTGACGACTATAACTTGATTGTGCTTTACCAGCAGCACGGAAAAGAGTTTTTGATATGCAGTTTAGGCTCTCAGTCCGATTCCTCTCGTTATGACGATGTGAATTTTATTCTGAAAACGATTGATGAATCGTATTATCTCACGCAATAAATCTTATGTTGTCCAAGACAAAAAAACTAACCAAGGGGGTGATAATATCGGACGAATCGTAATAATGGAGTTCAAAGCACAAGACTCAACAGCCTTTGACGATATGCTGGCTTTTGTAAAACAGCACCCTGATTTTGAAAAATTAGAGATTTCATATGAGCCGACATTATCCCTTTCCGGCTTAGAAATCAATTTGAGCCGGCGCAGAGTTATCAATAACGGTCAGGAAATTGAACTGACCGTCAAAGAGTACGATATACTCTGCTTGCTCGCAGCCAATAAAGGTCGTGTTCTTACATACGAGCAGATTTATGATAAGGTGTGGGGCGAAATATCAGCAGGCAATGAAAAGGATACCGTAGGCTTTCACATTCGGAATCTTCGTAAAAAACTTTGTGATACAAACTCTCACTTTTCCATAGATAGTGTTCGTGAGATCGGCTACCGCTTTAACAGTCAGTAAGCAGTCCCTCGTAGTTCATAATGAATTGCGAGGGATTATTCATTTTCTAAGACGGTATGTCGGAATTTGATAAATCCCTGCAAATGTTGATTTTATACGACTGTTAAGAGCAATATCGTGTCTAAACTTGCGACTGGACTTTGCATTTTCTACGAGTTATCTTCGTAATATCTCGGCATTATACATTATACTAATCTCCATTCCGCCGCCAAGTCGGCGGCACAAATAGTAATGAAAGTCTTTTAATTCCCCACGTTACTGATAAAATAATTGTTAAAGAAGTTATACTACAAAGCACGGGGAGGTGAGTCGTAAAGACTTTCTTCGGTTTTAGACAGCATAATAATCAGTGTGAGTTCCATCTTTCAAGCACAAATAAGTGGCTCTTTTAGACCGTACAGTAAGAATTGTTTTAACTTCTCTGTTAAATGTGTGGTGGAGCAGTCAATGGCTTCTTTATCTCACTTTGAAAGGAGTTTTGACCATGAAAGTTGTTTATCAAACCTGCTGTGGCGTCGATGTTCACAAATCTTTTCTCGTTGCCACAATCATTAAAACCATTTCCGGAGTAGAACCTTCTTACCAAAAGAAACGTTTCTCCACCTTCAACAATTCGATCCTGCAATTCAAAAATTGGCTGATTGAAAACCAATGTCGGGATGTCTGTATGGAATCTACCGGTAAATACTGGGTTCCTGTATTCAATCTCTTGGAAGACGATATCAACGTCACTATTGCCAACCCCAAATGGGTAAAAGCAGTCAAAGGTAACAAGGATGATACAAAAGATTCCAAATGGATTGGGGATTTGTTTCGATTAGGTCTGGTTCCTGGGAGCTATATCCCTTGTAAACCAATCCGTATCTTGCGTGAATTCACAAGATATCGTTACAAGTTGACTTCCTGCCGTACCAGCGAAAAGAACAGATATCAGAATGCGCTTACTGTCTGTAATGTCGCATTAGATTCGGTTGTTTCTGATATCTTTGGGAAATCAGCTACATCTGTTATTGACTACCTGATTGAACGATCCGACAATTCCATCAACCACGAAGAAATAGCTTCCAGACTTCTCCGTTCCCTAAAGAAAAAGTCTGACAGTGTCATTGAATCCATCGAAGGGTATCAGATGACCGATTCCCAAAAATACCGTATGCGCCTCGTCCGCGCACATCTGGATTATATCACATCTACAATCAATGATATAGACACTATGCTTGATTCTTTGATTGCCCCTTATGAAAATGCTGTCCAGTTACTGTGTACCATTCCGGGTGTTGACCGTAACAGTGCAATTACTGTTATCTCCGAGATTGGTACCGATATGACTCCGTTTTCTAATTCCAAACGCCTCTGTTGTTGGGCAGGACTGACTCCCGGCAACAATGAATCTGCTGGTAAGAAGAAATCTGTCAGGATAACACGTGCCGGTGTCTACCTCAAACCTGCATTGGTGCAAGTCGCTCATGCAGCCGTGAAATCCGACAAGTCTCCTTACTATAAACAGAAATATGAACGTATTATGAAGCGCCGTGGTAAAAAACGAGCCATTATTGCCATCGCCCGGATGATTCTCACTGCTATCTATCAGATGCTGTCCACTGGTGAAGCGTGGAATCCGACCGATTTATACAAGATTGATATACCTGAACCTTTGAAAGAAAAGCAAAAGGAAAAGGCTATCAAACAGGCTAAGAAACTGCTCATCAGAGAAGGAATTCTTTCCGAATCACAATTAGCTTCCTAGCTTTTCAAAATAATAATTTTTCAAAGGCTGCCATAAGACAGCTTATTAAAGTACGCCATTTGTTGGCTGTCCTCTACTTTCTTTCACAGTAAGATACCTCATAAAACGAAAAAGCCCTTTAGGGCTTTTTCGTTTCTCTTCTATGCCTAGTCGTTAATTGCATTTTTGATCTGCTCTACAGCATCCCCTACTGTAACGATCTTCTCCGCTTCATCATTATCAATTTCGATATCAAAGGTTTCTTCAATTCCCATGATGATCTGAAAAATATCCAGAGAATCTGCACCCAGGTCATCCTTAAATGAAGTTGTTTCTGTAATACTGCTCTCCTCACAGTTCAACTGTTCTGCGATCATCTCTTTCATTTATTCCTGTCTCTTATACACATCTCCGAGCCCACGAGACCGTACTAGATCTCG
>ENA-UADP01000551-UADP01000551.1-human-gut-metagenome-genome-assembly--contig:-NODE-551-length-9101-cov-3.792173_pt1 | contig 9101 bp, 6 predicted proteins | sample MGYA00244263_ERZ654259 | MGnify/ENA primary metagenome ERZ654259 (study PRJEB26926, sample SAMN06165106) | human gut metagenome | biome: ENVO:00009003; feature: ENVO:2100002; material: ENVO:00002003...
AATGAGGTGTAGGCATGTATATTGAAAATCTGGCACTGCAAAATTACAGAAATTATGCGCGTGCCGAGATTACATTTTCCGATGGTATCAACATTTTATATGGGGATAACGCACAGGGAAAGACCAACATATTGGAAGCTATCTATCTGATTGGAACGACAAAGAGTCACAGAGGAAGCAAGGATCGGGAAATCATACGGTTTGATGCAGATGAAAGTCATATCCGCGCAGAAATAAAAAAAGATGGTATGCATCGACGGATTGATATGCATCTGAAAAAGAGCAAATCAAAAGGAATTGCGATTGATATGGTACCAATCCGCAGAAGTTCTGAGTTGCTTGGCACGATGAATATGGTTTTCTTTTCCCCGGAGGATCTTTCTATCATCAAAAACAGTCCGGCAGAGCGAAGAAATTTCATGGATATGGAATTATGCCAGTTGGATAAGATTTATGTGAGTCTGCTGGCAAATTATAAAAAAGTGTTAGATCAGAGAAATAATCTGTTAAGGCAGATTAGCTTTGATAAAAGTAAAATGGATATGCTGCCAGTCTGGGATGACCAACTGGTAAAATATGGTATAGAAATCATTAAAAAAAGGAATCATTTTATTGATTTGATAAATGAGATAATTCCTGATATACATAGCAATTTAACGTCGGGAAAAGAACATTTGTGTCTGGTATATGAGAAAAATGCAGAAGAGGAAAGCTTTGCATCGATGCTTGCAGAAAAACAGGAGATGGACTTACGTTATCAGACAACACAGACCGGTCCTCACCGCGATGATATCGCGTTTTTGATCGACGGTATGGATGTGAGAAAGTTCGGTTCGCAGGGACAGCAGCGTACCGTAGCGCTTTCACTTAAGCTGGCTGAAATTGAACTGGTAAAAAGAGTTATTAATGATAATCCTATATTACTGTTAGACGATGTAATGTCGGAACTGGATCGCAGCCGTCAGGATGCGCTGTTGGAATCTATTCAGGGAATCCAGACGATTCTTACGTGTACAGGATATGATGATTTTATAAAGGAACGGCTGGCAATCGATAAAGTCTATAAGATTGTTGCCGGAACAATACAGGAGGAGTTAGATGGGTAATCAAAATGAAAGCAATTATGATGCGAATCAAATCCAGATTCTGGAAGGTTTGCAGGCGGTTCGTAAAAGACCGGGTATGTATATCGGTAGTACCTCGACAAGAGGACTTCATCATCTTGTATACGAGATTGTAGACAATGCGGTTGATGAGGCATTGGCAGGATTTTGTACGGAAATCGATGTATCAATCAACGAAGATGGTTCCGTGACTGTTATCGATAATGGACGTGGTATCCCGACAGGTATCCACAAGAAGGCCGGTATTCCGGCTGTGGAAGTTGTATTTACAATCCTGCATGCCGGCGGTAAGTTCGGCGGTGGCGGATACAAGGTATCCGGTGGTCTGCATGGTGTAGGTGCATCGGTTGTAAATGCGCTTTCGAACTGGCTGGAAGTTGAGATTTCCAGAGATGGAAAGGTCTATAAGCAGCGTTATGAACGTGGAAATGTGGTGTATAAGCTAAAAGAGATTGGCAAGACCGACAAGACCGGAACGAAGGTTACATTTATGCCGGACGATACAATCTTCGATGATGTTATCTTTGATTATAAGGTGCTTCGTACGAGACTTCGTGAGATGGCTTTCCTCACAAAGGGATTGAAGATTAATCTTGAAGATAAGCGTGAGGGCAAGGAACAGAGAGAATCTTTCCACTATGAGGGTGGTATCAAGGAGTTCATCTCTTACCTGAATAAGACAAAGACTGCACTTTACGACAAGATTATCTATATCGAGGGTAATAAAGATGATATCTATGTCGAAGTGGCAATGCAGCACAACGATTCTTACAACGAGCTTACTTTGAGCTTTGTAAATAACATCAATACACCGGAAGGTGGTATGCATCTGACAGGATTTAAGAGTGCTATCACGAAAGTCTTCAATGATTATGCAAGAAGCAATAAGATTCTGCGTGACAAAGAAGAAAACCTGTCCGGTGATGACCTGCGAGAAGGTCTGACTGCTATCGTAAGTATCAAGATTCCGGAGCCACAGTTTGAAGGACAGACAAAGCAGAAGCTTGGTAATGCAGAAGCGAGAACCGCGGTAGAAGGACTTGTGACAGAAAAACTTACGTATTTCTTAGAGCAGAATCCTCAGGTGGCAAAGGCTATCGTAGGAAAAGCAGTTGTCGCACAGCGTGCCCGTATGGCAGCCAGAAAAGCAAGAGATGTTGCCCGTAAGAGTACACTTGAGACGAACATGGCGCTTCCCGGTAAGCTTGCCGATTGTTCGGATCCAAACCAAAGAACTGTGAAATCTATATCGTAGAGGGAGATTCCGCCGGTGGTTCTGCAAAGACTGCCAGATCCCGTGCAACACAGGCAATCCTTCCACTGCGTGGTAAGATTCTGAATGTAGAGAAAGCAAGAATCGACCGGATTCTGGAAAATGCAGAGATTAAAGCCATGATTACTGCATTTGGTACCGGTATTCGTGAGAATTTCAATATTGAGAAGCTTCGTTATGACAAGATCATTATCATGACCGATGCCGATGTCGATGGTGCACATATTGCAACGCTGATGCTTACATTCTTCTTCCGGTTCATGCCGGATCTGATCAAGGAAGGACATGTATATCTGGCACAGCCACCACTGTATAAGCTCGAGAAAAACAAGAAGACATGGTATGCATACAGTGATGAAGAACTGGCGGATATCTTAAATGAAGTTGGTCGTGACCAGAATAATAAGATCCAGCGATACAAAGGACTTGGTGAGATGGATGCTGAGCAGTTGTGGGATACAACTATGGATCCGGAAAAGCGGGTTTTATTGCGTGTAGCAATTGATGAGAACAGTGAGTCTGAGCTAGACTTAACCTTCGATACATTGATGGGTGAGAGAGTAGAGCCAAGACGTGAATTTATTGAGACAAATGCAAAATTCGTTAAGAATCTTGACATTTAAGTAGGAGGAGAACAATGGACGATAGTACAATTTTTGATAAAATCCATGAAGTGGATTTGAAGAAAACCATGGAAGAATCGTATATCGATTATGCCATGAGCGTTATCGCTGCAAGAGCTCTTCCGGATGTGCGAGATGGTCTGAAGCCTGTACAGAGAAGAATTTTACATTCCATGGTGGAACTGAACAACGGTCCGGATAAGCCACATCGTAAATGTGCCCGTATCGTCGGTGATACAATGGGTAAATATCATCCACATGGTGATAGTTCTATCTACGAGGCACTCGTAAAGCTGGCACAGGAATGGAATACAAGATATCCACTGGTCGATGGACATGGAAATTTTGGTTCTGTCGATGGGGATGGCGCGGCTGCGATGCGATACACAGAGGCACGTCTCTCCAAGATTTCGATGGAGATGGTTGCGGATATCAACAAGGATACAGTTGATTTTGTACCAAACTTTGATGAGACAGAAAAAGAGCCAGTCGTACTTCCAAGCCGTTATCCAAACCTGCTGGTAAATGGTACAACCGGTATTGCCGTAGGTATGGCAACCAATATTCCACCTCACAATCTGCGTGAGGTAGTAAATGCAGTTGTAAAGATCATTGATAACCGTGTGAATGAGGATCGTGAGACAGAAATCGAAGAAATCATGGAAATCATCAAGGGACCGGATTTCCCAACGGGTGCATCTATCCTTGGTACAGCCGGTATCAATGAAGCATATAGAACCGGTCGTGGTAAGATCAAGGTACGTGCCGTATCCGAGATCGAGCCGATGGCAAATGGAAAGCAGAGAATCGTTGTGACTGAGCTTCCATATATGGTAAATAAGGCAAAGCTGATCCAGAAGATCGCAGAGCTTGTCAAGGAGAAGAAGATTGAGGGTATTACAGCTCTCCGTGATGAAAGTTCCCGTGAGGGTATGCGTATCGTCATCGAGCTTCGAAAAGACTGCAATGCGAATATCGTGCTGAACCAGTTATACAAGCACACACAGATGCAGGATACATTTGGTGTAATTATGCTGGCATTGGTCGATGGACAGCCTATGGTATTAAATCTCCTTCAAATGCTTGGATATTATATCAAGCATCAGGAAGAGGTTGTCACAAGAAGAACGAAGTTTGACTTGAACAAAGCGGAAGATCGTGCTCATATCTTAGAGGGATTATTGATTGCCCTCGATAATATTGATGAGGTTATTCAAATCATCCGTAGTTCAAAATCCGTTGCCGATGCAAAGCTTGCATTGATCGAGCGTTTCGGTTTGTCCGATGCACAGGCACAGGCTATCGTAGATATGCGTCTGCGTGCTCTGACCGGTTTGGAAAGAGAGAAGCTTGAGAAAGAATACAGAGAATTGATGGAACTCATCAAAGAGTTGAAGGCAATTCTCGCAGATGAGAAGCTGCTCCTTGGTGTAATCAAGGAGGAAATCCTGATCATCGCAACAAAGTATGGCGATGACAGAAGAACTTCTATCGGCATTGATATGGATGATGATATCACAGTTGAAGATCTGATTCCGAAGGAAAATGTTGTAATCGCTATGACAAAGCTTGGCTATGTAAAGCGTATGACAATCAATAACTTCAAGAGTCAGAACCGTGGTGGTAAGGGCATCAAGGGCATGCAGACAATCGAGGATGATTTCATCGAGAATCTGTTCATGACAACGACGCATCATTACATCATGTTCTTCACGAATCAGGGACGTGTATATCGTCTGAAGACGTATGAGATTCCGGAATCCGGACGTACTGCAAGAGGAACGGCAATCGTGAACCTCTTACAGCTCCAGCCGGATGAAGTGATCACAGCAGTCATTCCAATTCGTGAGTACCATGAGGGAAGATACCTGATCATGGCTACAAAGAATGGTATGATCAAGAAGACAAAGATTACCGAGTATGCAAATGTTCGTAAGTCCGGACTTGCAGCAATCACCCTGAAAGAGGGCGATGAGCTGATCGAAGTAAAGGCAACGAACAATACGAAGGATATCATCCTGATTACAAAGCAGGGTATGTGTATCCGCTTCAATGAGAAGGAGGTTCGTTCAACCGGACGTACATCGATGGGTGTCATCGGTATGAGTGTTGCCGGTGATGATGAGGTTATCGGCATGCAGCTTGATACACAGGGCGAAGCACTTCTGATCGTATCCGAGAATGGTCTTGGTAAGCGTACTCTTGTCGAAGAATTTACACCACAGCACCGTGGCGGTAAGGGTGTGAAGTGTTACAAGATCACAGACAAGTCCGGAACCGTTGTAGGATTTAAGGCGGTCAATGATGATAACGAGATCATGCTGATTACCAACCAGGGTATTGTAATCCGTCTCCTGTGTAAGGATATCTCTATATTAGGCAGAATTACAACCGGTGTGAAGCTCATCAACATGGATCTGGAAAGCGATATTACCGTTGCAAGTATTGCAAAGGTTCGTCAGAAATCTGCAGATGAATCCGAGTCTTTAGAGATGATGGAACGCGAGATGAACGAGGCAGACAATGAAGAAGGTAATGTAGAAGAGCCGGAGAGTCCGGAAGATAAGTAAATCGTGAAAAGAGGGAAAAGCGATGAATGATAGTATTAAAGAGGGCTTGGAAGGTCTTTCCAAGATGGATGGCGTATCCAATTTCTTATATGCACTTATGTACTGGGTAGGTGTTATATTTGTATTGTTATTTGTGACATACATTTTTGTTTCGATTTATGTGCGTGCACAGAATAAGAAACGCGGAATTGATACGAAGGATAAAGACGACTATTTGGATGATTAAGAAAAGGGCTGCTATATGAGAAATCGTGTAGCAGCCTTAGTATGTTAAAAAGGAGTAAACCATGCGAACATTACACACAGACAAAATCATTGAAGCAGTGAAAGAAATGTGTATCTCGGCCAATCTGTATCTGGCAGATGATATGGATGGAAAGATACGTCAGGCGGCAAAAGAGGAAGACAGCACACTCGGCAAGCAGATCTTGAATCAGTTGATCGAGAATATGGAGATTGCAGGAGAAGATAAAACACCAATCTGTCAGGATACAGGAATGGCAGTGTTCTTCGTGAATGTTGGACAGAATCTGCACATTGAAGGAATGAATCTCACAGATGCCATCAACGAAGGTGTGAGAAGAGGATATACGGAAGGATATCTGCGAAAATCTGTCGTGAAAGATCCGTTGCAGCGTGAGAATACAGGAGATAATACACCGGCAATCATTCACTACGATATCGTGCCGGGTGATAAGCTGGAAATCACGATTGCACCGAAGGGCTTTGGAAGTGAGAATATGAGCAAGGTGTATATGCTGAAGCCGGCAGATGGAGAAGAAGGAATCCGTCAGTCCGTACTTGCAGCAGTCAAGGATGCCGGACCAAATGCCTGTCCGCCGATGGTAGTCGGTGTCGGACTTGGCGGTGATTTTGAGCTTGCGGCAAAGCTTGCGAAGAAAGCACTCACAAGACCAGCAGGATCACATTCGGAGAAGGCACATATTGCGAAGCTCGAAGACGAGATATTGGAGCTTGTGAATAAGACGGGAATCGGACCGGGTGGACTTGGAGGAAAGACAACGGCGCTCGCCGTCAATATTGAAACCTACGCAACGCATATCGCAGGTATGCCGCTTGCAGTCAATATGTGCTGTCATGTCAATCGTCACAAGACAGTTGTGTTGTAGAAATATAAAGGATAGGGATGAAATGACAGAGAAAAATGTACAGGAGATTGGATGGATGCATGTGTAGGTTATAAACGAGAATCATGCGTGCCTGAAAGAAAGGAGATATGTACTTGGGAAAGGTTTCAAATTATATCAACCAGAATATGGCGAAATTCAAACAGATTTACATACGTTATGCTGCGAGTATTTTCTGTGCGTTTATCATAGCGGTTGTGAGCATCATAGCAAATCAGAAAAAAGGGTTTGATATAGAATCTATCGTGATTGTGTGTTCTATCTGGCTTGCCGGAAATTTTCTGGTTGAGAGTCTGTGGAAGAAAACAGCAGAAGAAGCACAGAAAAACAAACAGAAATGGCTGATCGGATATGGCATAACGTTTGTGATTGCAATCGTATTTGAGAATTTGTCAGAGATTTTTAAAGCACAGAAAGCGGATATACCGAATCTGATATTTGAAAGTATCTTGTATTTTTACATTGCGTGTACCGTGCTTCTTGCAATTTATGTATTGCTCCGGCAGCAACAACTGGATCTGCCACATTGTATCGGACGGATTATATTCGCATTGCTCCGGGCAGTTGGTGTCTATCTGGTGTTAAATATTGCGGTTATCCTGATTCTTGAAATTATAGATGCATTGCTTGTGGATATAGATACGTTCAGAGTGGAGTTGAATATCCAGTTAATGCTGAGTGCACTTGCGTATTTTCCAACCTGCCTGCTTGCTGTCTCGGACACAAGCGAAGATAACGCGGCATTTACGAAGAAATTCGTATCGTATGTGTTACTTCCATGCGTGTGGATTGCGATGTTCGTAATCTATCTCTATGTGGTAAAAATCTTCGTGACGCAGGAAGTTCCAAGCAACGAGATCTTCGGCATCTGTGCGAGTCTTTTCGCGATAGGTATGCCAATCTGGATGATGGCATCCGGGTTCGTGGAGGAGAAGACTTCACGTTATGCGAAACTTATTTCTATTACGAAATATATCTATGCACCATTTATCCTGCTTGAGATTTATTCAATGTCAGTGCGTGTCAAAGCATATGGACTGACGGAGCAGCGATATGCGGCAATCATGTTTATACTGCTTCAGATCATCTATATTCTGTGGAACCGGCATTATGAAAATCTGATCCTTGTATTCGTGGGATGTTTATTAATAGGACTTCTGCTTCCATTTGGAAATGCATCTTACCTGTCTTATCAGTCACAGAAAAACAGGTTTGTAAAGAATCAAACTTCGGATAAGGAAGTGGCTGCGGAAGCGTATGATTATTTGCGTGGAAATGCGTATGGCAGACGATACATAAAGACCAATCTCACGGAAGCGGAGCAGGATGAATTACATAGTATGATGTATGGTGGAGATACGCATGACAGTGAACAATGGGAATCTGTATATTTTTATGCAGATCCAATTGAAGAGAAAGGAATCATCATCGATGGATATGCAAAAATCTATACGATGACTGCACATTGGAACGAGGAAAGCACAATCGAAAACTATGAGAATAAAACGATTACAGTCGGAGACAGCGAATATAAGAATGTAGATTTTACTTCCTGTATTTCATATTATAAGAATCTGGAGGATAAAAGAGAAAATCAGAAGATAAACGAAAAAGACATAGTCTATGAAATACAAGTCAGTGATACGGAAAAGCTGATTATAACGTATATCAGCTTCGAAATAGACGAAAAGCAAGATAAGATAAACAGGATGTTTATGAAGGGATATATGTTGACAAAGTAAGTACAATAAAAAATAGTAGTGGAGGACTAGAACATGGAACGACATATTGCAGTACCATTTAGCGAAGAGGAATTAAAGGAGCTTCATGCAGGAGATTATATCTATCTGACCGGCACGATTTACAGTGCCAGAGATGCTGCACACAAGCGGATGTATGATGCTATCTGCGTGGAGCAGGAGAAACATCCGGAAGTAGAGTATAGCGGAGCAAAGCTGTATGAGGATCAGATTCTGCCACTGGATATTACAGGAAATACAATCTATTATCTCGGACCGACACCGTCGAAGCCGGGACAGGTCATCGGTTCTGCCGGACCTACAACAAGCAGCCGTATGGATAAATATACACCGCTTCTGCTTTCAAAAGGGTTGAAGGGCATGATTGGAAAAGGCAAGCGCAGTCAGGCAGTCATTGATGCAATCGTGAAGGAAAAAGCCGTATATATGGCAGCCGTCGGCGGAGCGGGTGCACTTTTATCCAAATGTATCAAGGAGTCCGAGGTAATCGCTTATGATGACCTTGGAACCGAGGCAATCCGTAAGATGCGCGTGGAGAATCTTCCGGTAATCGTCGTGATCGACAGCGAGGGACACAATCTGTATGAGACGGCGGTTGCAGAT
>ENA-UADP01000555-UADP01000555.1-human-gut-metagenome-genome-assembly--contig:-NODE-555-length-9059-cov-3.776655_pt1 | contig 9059 bp, 12 predicted proteins | sample MGYA00244263_ERZ654259 | MGnify/ENA primary metagenome ERZ654259 (study PRJEB26926, sample SAMN06165106) | human gut metagenome | biome: ENVO:00009003; feature: ENVO:2100002; material: ENVO:00002003...
ACGAGATCTAGTACGGTCTCGTGGGCTCGGAGATGTGTATAAGAGACAGGTCCAAGACTGCGGCGAGCTGGTTCTTCGCCTGCATCTTCCTGATTGTGGCCGCCACCATTCTCCGTTCCTTCTTCCTGTAAGCCATGGATTACCGTATCAACAAAGGAGCAGGCCGTCCGATTGAGTTCAAGGGCTTGAAATCACAGTACCTGTTCTTTTTTGCCGGAGGTCTTGTATCGGTCTTTCTTGCGGTGGTTGTCCTGTATATGGCCGGTGTCAGCCAGCTGGTATGCCTGTCTTTCGGAGCGGTATCCGGTTCCCTGGCCGTATGGCTGACCTTCCGCATGAATGCCCGCTACGGTGAGCACGGGCTGATGAAGATGCTGGCCGAGAAACGCCATCCGCGCTATCTGTCAGCCCGTCGCAGAATATTCAGAGCATTAACCAAAAAGAAGAGAAAGAAATGAGAAGTGTATTGAAGGCCTGTGATCTGGAAGACAGATTCCCGATTCTGGCCGTGGAAAACAACTGCATCGTAAGCAAGGATGCGGACATTACGGTAGCCTTCGAGGTCGAGCTGCCTGAACTGTACACGGTGACGGCGGCGGAATACGAAGCCATTCACGGTACCTGGGTAAAGGCCATGAAGGTGCTTCCCAATTATTCGGTCGTGTACAAGCAGGACTGGTTCGTCAAGGAAAACTACCGGAGCGAAGGAGACGGGACGGAAAGTTTCCTGTCCCGCAGCTATGAGCGTCATTTCAACGAACGCCCGTATCTCAGACACCGCTGCTTCCTGTATCTGACAAAGACCACACGCGAACGTGCCCGTCGCCGCAGTGATTTCAGTACCCTGTGCCGCGGCTATATCCTTCCCAAGGAAATCACGGACTGGGATTCGGTCGTGAAATTCCTGGAGGCGGTGGAGCAGTTCGAGCATATCATGAACGATTCGGGGCATGTCAGGATGAAGCGTCTCAGAACGGAAGAGGTGGTCGGAACGGAAGAATGTCCCGGGCTGATTGAAAGATACCTGACTCTCGGTATGGAGGACACGCACCCCGTATTACAGGACATCTGCCTTGATCCGGAACGTATGCGCATCGGTGACAAACGTCTTTGCCTGCATGTGCTTTCCGATACGGAAGACCTTCCCGGCAGTGTGGGCACGGACATGCGCTATGAGCGCTTGTCCACGGACCGTAGCGACTGCCGTCTTTCGTTTGCGGCTCCGGTAGGACTCCTGCTTTCATGCAACCATGTCTATTCGCAGTACGTGTTCATCGATGACGCGCAGGAAATCCTGCAACGCATGGAAAAGACCTCACGCAACATGCTGTCCCTGTCGAAATACAGCCGCAGCAATGCCGTGAACTATGAATGGGCAGAAATGTATCTTGACGAGGCGCATACGAAAGGGCTTGTTCCGGTACGGTGCCACTGTAACGTACTGGCCTGGGCGGAAGACGAGGAAGAGTTAAGGCGTATCAAGAACGATACCGGCAGCCAGCTTGCCCTGATGGGATGCGTACCCCATTACAACACGATAGATACTCCGGTGCTGTACTGGTCTGGTATTCCCGGCAATGCGGGCGATTTTCCGGCTGAGGAAAGTTTCTATACCTTTCTGGAACAGGCTGTCTGCCTGTTTGCTTCGGAAACGAATTACCGCAGTTCGCCCAGCCCGTTCGGTATCCGTATGACGGACAGGCAGAGCGGCGTACCGCTTCATCTGGACATCAGTGACCTGCCCATGCGCAAGGGAATCATCACCAACCGCAACAAGTTCATACTCGGTCCCTCCGGCAGCGGTAAATCCTTCTTTACGAACCATCTTGTCCGCCAGTATTATGAACAGGGTACCCATATCCTGCTGGTGGATACCGGAAACAGCTATCAGGGACTTTGCAGCCTGATTCATGACCGGACACATGGCGAGGACGGTATCTATATCACCTATGAGGAGGACAATCCCATCGCCTTCAATCCGTTCTATACGGATTCCGGGGAATTTGACGTGGAAAAGCGTGAAAGCATCAAGACACTGATACTCACACTCTGGAAACGTGAGGATGAAGCCCCAAGGCGTTCGGAAGAAGTGGCCCTTTCGGGAGCGGTGAACGCATACATCCGCAGGATAACGGAAAACAGGGATGTCAGACCCGACTTCAACGGATTCTACGAGTTTGTGCGTGATGACTACCGCCGGATGATTGAGGAGAAGAAAGTCCGTGAGAAGGATTTTGACATCGACGGTTTCCTGAACGTACTGGAACCGTTCTACCGTGGCGGTGATTATGATTTCCTGCTTAATTCGGACAAGGAACTGGATCTTACCAACAAACGCTTTATCGTATTTGAGCTGGACAATATCAGCGGAAACAAGGTGCTTCTGCCCGTGGTCACGCTGATAATCATGGAAACCTTCATCGCTAAGATGCGCCGTTTGAAAGGCATCCGCAAGATGATACTCATTGAGGAATGCTGGAAAGCCCTGATGTCCGCCAATATGAGTGAGTACATAAAGTATCTCTTTAAGACCGTCAGAAAATATTTCGGGGAGGCTGTGGTGGTCACCCAGGAAGTGGATGACATCATCAGTTCCCCTGTCGTAAAGGAAGCTATCATCAACAACAGTGACTGCAAGATTCTTCTTGACCAGCGGAAATACATGAACAAGTTCGACCATATCCAGCGGCTTCTCGGACTGACCGACAAGGAACGCGGACAGATCCTGTCCATTAACCAGGCCAACCATCCCGGACGTTTCTACCGTGAGGTCTGGATCGGTCTTGGCGGTACCCACTCGGCCGTGTATGCCACGGAAGTCAGCGATGAGGAATATGCCGTATATACCACGGAAGAGTCGGAAAAGCTGGAATTGCAGAAGCTGGCCAAGGAACTGGGCGGAAATCTGGAACTGGCCGTAAAACGCATTGCGGAAATGAGAAGGGAAAGGAAAAGGTCAAACGGTAAAGCATGACGGTTATGAATGACAGTTTTGAATCGGATGAAAGAAAGCGTAAGGAGACAATCGAATGTCTCTACTGGTCCCTGATGAACGGATGGGACATACCGAAGGATATCCGTGAACATTACGGATTTTCAGAAGACTATGAGCTGTATCACCGGCTTGAAAGTATGGAACCGGAAGATTACAGGGAAAGAAGGTTCAGAGGCGAGATACCTGATGCCGTAGAGGTCGATGTAAGACTGACACATGCTGTGGAGAAGGTCTTCGAGCGGCTTTGTTCCCCTCCTCCCGTACTGTATCTCGACAAGCTGTACGGGGAACTGGAAAAGCTGGGAGGTTTCATCGCCAACCCGAAGAATATTGACAGCCCTTTCATTAATTCCTGTTTTCTCATGAAATACGGCATTGACCGGAATTCCCCGGATGAAATCAGGCGGCAACAGTCAGAAAAGGCCTATAAGGAACTTTATGCCAGGTTTGAAACCATGGTCGGCCTGAAGTCCCCAAACAAAAAAGACGACAACGCTATCCGCAAGGAATGCTGGCAGCCAGCCTGTAAAGAAAGGCTGTCCGGAAAAGCCCGCATCCCGGTCAGTCCGAAGCCAAAGAGACGCAAGATGGGACTTTGAGAGATTCAGTAAAACAAGAACAACATCATTAAAAAGACAAGACATGAAAAACAGACAGTTGTACAGACTGGCCGCCTGCCTGATCGGGGCGGCATCACTGCTGCTGCAGAGCTGTAGTGAAAGCAGGTTCAAGGACTGTGACCGCCTGTGCGGTTCATGGAGCAGTGTGGAAGGAAAGCCCGATGTCCTTATATATAAGGAAGGGGACGCCTACAAGGTGACGGTCTTCGCCCGCAGCGTAAAGACACGGAAGCTGAAGCCGGAAACCTATCTGCTGGTGGAAGAAAACGGTAACCTGTTCATCAATACCGGCTACCGCATAGACATCGCCTACAATGAGGCGGCTGACGTATTGACCTTTTCTCCGAACGGTGACTATGTAAGGAAGGAGGTACGTCCATGAGAAAAAGACTGCTGCTGCTTTGTGCAGGAACCTTTTTTCTTGCCGGACAGATACGGGCACAGTGGGTGGTGACCGATCCGGGAAACCTTGCCCAGAGTATCATCAACATGTCGGACAATATCGTGCATACCTCTTCAACTGCGACAAGTACCGCTCAGAATTTTGCGGAGACGGTGAAGATATACCAGCAGTACAAGAAATACTATGATGCCCTGAAGTCCGTCAACAATCTGGTGAAGGATGCCCGTAAGGTCAGTGAGATCATCCTGATGGTCGGTGACGTGTCGGAAATCTACGTGACCAATTTCCAGAAGATGCTGGGTGACGAGAACTTTTCTCCCGAAGAGCTGGATGCCATCGCTTTCGGTTATACCAAACTTCTGGAAGAGAGCAACGGGGTGTTGCAGGATCTCAAGCAGGTAATCAACGTCAGCACCCTTTCCATGACCGACAAGGACCGTATGGACGTGGTGGATGACTGTTATGCCAGTATGCGCCGTTACCGCAATCTCGTGAATTACTATACGAACAGGAATATAGCCGTGAGTTTTCTGCGTGCCCGCAAGAAGAATGACCTTGACCGTGTCCTGAAGCTCTATGGTAATGACACCTCCAAATACTGGTAGCCTATGGTATTGTTATCCGTGGATTTCTCGAATCTCCATACCATTCTGGAGAGCCTTTACAATGAAATGATGCCCCTTTGCGGAGATATGCTGGATGTGGCCAAGGGACTTGCCGGACTCGGTGCCCTGTTCTATGTGGCCGTCCGTGTCTGGCAGTCGCTTGCCCGTGCCGAACCGATTGACGTGTATCCGCTTCTGCGCCCGTTTGCGATAGGCATCTGCATCATGCTTTTCCCGACTCTGGTACTCGGAACGATGAATACGGTGCTGAGTCCGATTGTGCAGGGAACCCACAAGATGCTTGAGGGGCAGACGATGGACATGCAGCAGTACCGTGAGCAGAAGGACAGGCTGGAACGTGAAGCCATGCTCCGCAATCCGGAAACGGCCTATCTGGTCAGCGATGAGGAGTTTGACCGTCAGCTGGACGAGCTCGGATGGTCGCCCGATGCCATGGCAACCCGTATGGGCATGTATATGGAAGTGGGCATGTACAATCTGGAAAAGAATATCCGTGACGCTTTCCGCAGTCTGCTGGAACTGCTTTTTGCTGCGGCATCCCTGCTGATAGATACGGTAAGGACCTTTTTTCTGGTGGTATTGTCCATCCTCGGTCCCATTGCCTTTGCCTTCAGCGTGTGGGACGGTTTCCAGTCCACGCTCAGCCAGTGGTTCACACGTTACATTTCCGTCTATCTGTGGCTTCCCGTGAGTGACCTTTTCAGCTGTATGCTGGCCAAGATTCAGGTACTTATGCTGCAGAACGACATCCTGGAGCTCCAGAACAATCCGAACTATTCGCTGGACAACTCCAATTCGGTATATGTGATCTTCATGCTGATAGGTATCATCGGATACTTTACCGTGCCGACCGTGGCCGGATGGATTGTGCAGGCAGGCGGTGGCGGAAACTACAACCGAAACATCAACCGTACCGCGACCAAGGCCGGAGGATTTGCAGCCGGTGCCGCAGGTTCCGGACTGGGAAATATCGGAGGGCGTCTGCGTGGAAAATAAACAGAACAGGAACATTAAAATCATGAAAACAGATGGAATTCAAATCACTGACCAATATTGAAAGCAGCTTCAGACGGATACGCCTGATGCTTGCGGTCTTTGTCGGATGCTGCACGCTCGTGACCGTGTTTGCCCTGTGGAACTCATACCGCTTTGCGGAGAAACAGCGTGAGAAAATTTATGTACTCGATGGCGGCAAGTCACTGATGCTTGCCCTCTCACAGGATCTTTCACAGAACCGTCCGGCTGAAGCCAGGGAGCATGTAAGAAGGTTCCATGAGCTATTTTTCGGGCTGTCGCCGCAGAAGGATGCCATCGAGCACAATATCAACCGTGCTCTGCAGCTGGCGGACAAAAGCGCCTATCATTACTATGTGGATTTTGCCGAGAAAGGATATTACAACCGTCTCATTTCCGGCAACATCAACCAGGTGGTACGGGTGGACAGCGTGGTCTGCGACTTTTCCGGCTACCCCTACAGGGCCAGGACGTATGCCCGCCAGATGATTATCCGTGAGAGTAATGTGACGGAACGTTCACTGGTGACTGACTGCCAGCTTCAGAACACGTCCCGTTCCGATGACAACCCCAACGGCTTTATCATCGAACATCTGACCATACTGGAAAACAAGGACATAAGGAGTGTAGAGCGATGAAAAGGAACCTGACGAGACAGGCGGACCTTCAACTCAGGAGGTTCTGCCACAGACTTACCGTTAAACAGCGCAAGGCTGTTCTCTGGATACTGTTTGTCCCGTTTGCCGCCGCATGTGTCTATACGGCATGCAGACCGTTTATAGGCAGTAATAATAGGGGGTCCGGAATGGAATTTATGGAAAAGGATTCACTCCGTATGGAGTTCATTCAATCTATTGTAAGAAATGGAGAAAGAAAAAGTCAAGAAAGTAATGGAACGGCTGATGAAACCGTTCAGGCTCCGGTCCTCAAAGGACAGGAAGCCGCTGAGTGAGGAACAGAAACGCAAACGCGCCGGATTTGTGGTGTATCCGCTGATGTTTCTGCTGTGTCTGGGAAGTTTCTATCTGATATTCTCACCTTCCGGGCAGGAACAGGAGCGGCAGGACAAAGGACAGGGGTTCAATACGGAAATCCCTTCTCCCGAGGACAGCCGCCTGGAAGGAAACAAGAAGGATGCCTATGAGAAGGCCCTGATGGAACAGGAAAGCAGGAAAAGGAAGACATTCTTTGAAGCTGCGGAGTCCATGTTTGCCAAAGAGGAACGGAAAGACAGTGTTGTCCGTCTTCCCGATAACATTCCATCGGAGAGGCAAACAAACATGGGAACGGAAACAGAAAAAGGCAATGCCGGACCGGTCAGTTCCTCGGCCGGAGCCTACCGTGAGATGAACCGTACGCTGGGAAGCATCTATGAACCGCGGACCGATCCGGAAAAGGAAAGGCTTCTGGAAAGGATTGAGGAACTGGAGCGTATGCAGCAACAGCAGCAGAAACAGGAGCCACTGTCAGGCATGGAGGAAAAAATGGCCCTGATGGAAAAATCCTACGAACTGGCCGCCAAATACAATAACCGTCAGGCAGTGGAGACTCCTTCTCCCGTCAGAAAAGCGGAGGACAAAAAAGCCATACCGGTGAAACAGGTTCACAATGAGGTGGTATCCTCGCTTTCCAGACCTATGAGCGACGAAGAGTTCATATCCGCCTTTTCGGGAGAACGCAATGCCGGTTTCAATACGGCTGTCGGCCGGAAGACCGTAACGGAAGGCAATACCATTGCTGCCTGTGTACATGGTACGCAGACCGTATCCGACGGACAGGCCTTGCGCCTGCGGCTTACCGAGCCCATGTCCGTTGCCGGACGTTTCATACCGAAAGGGACTGTACTGGTAGGTGGCACACGCATACAGGGTGAACGGCTGGAAATCATGGTCAATGCCGTGGAATACAAGGGAACTATCCTGCCGGTGGAACTGGAAGTCTATGATCTGGACGGACAGCAGGGAATTCTGGTGCCGGGTTCACTGGAATATGACGCTGCCAGGGAGATTGCCGCCAACATGGGAACCTCGATGAACAGCAGCATCAACATTTCCACCGATGCCGGGGCGCAGATTGCCTCCGATCTGGGAAAAGGTGTGATACAGGGCGTTTCCCAGTACATATCCAAACGGATGCGTACGGTAAAGATTACTTTGAAGGCCGGACACCGGGTACTGCTCCATTCACCGGAGAAATGAAATACAGGAAACTATGAAAGAAAAAACAACCATTAAACAAAAGCACATGAAGAAGATTCTGATGATGTTTGCCCTTTTACTGGGCGTATCGGCTGCCTGGGCGCAGCAGAGTAGCGGTGATTATTATGAGGGGCTGACCCGCAAGATCGGTTTCAGCCAGATGATTCCGCCGCACGGACTGGAAATAACGTATGACAAGACCGTCCATGTCATTTTCCCTGCTCCGGTCAAGTATGTGGATCTCGGTTCTACAAACCTGATAGCCGGCAAGGCCGACGGTGCCGAGAATGTAATCCGAGTAAAGGCCACGACACGCAATTTCAGGGAGGAGACCAATATGTCTGTAATAACCGAAGACGGGAACTTCTATACCTTCAACGTGAAGTATGCCGATGAGCCGTTACTGCTGAATGTGGAGATGTGTGATTTTATCCATGACGGAGAATCGGTGAACCGTCCCAACAATGCCATGGAAATCTATCTGACCGAGCTGGATAACGAGTCACCCCGTCTGGTACGTCTTATCATGAAATCCGTGTATGAGAATGACAAGCGCCGTATCCGTCATATCGGCTGCAAGCGTTTCGGTATCCAGTATCTGCTCAAAGGGCTGTACACCCATAATGACCTGCTTTATTTCCATACCCAGGTAAAGAACTCCTCGAATGTTCCCTTTGACGTGGATTTCATTACGTTCAAGGTGGTGGACAAAAAGGTGATGAAGCGTACGGCCATGCAGGAGCAGGTGATTTATCCGCTGCGTGCCTATAATTATGTGACACGTGTAAACGGCAGGGATTCGGAATGTACGGTATTTGCCCTTCCCAAGTTTACAATACCGGACGATAAGAAACTGGTTGTAGAGATGTATGAGAAACAGGGCGGCCGTCACCAGAGTTTTGAGGTGGTCAACGAAGACCTGGTGCGTGCGGAAACCATCAATGAACTGAAGGTACGATGAGAACGAAAGTATTGTATATGCTGGCATTGCTGCTTGTCCTTTCCGTGGGACAGGCAGAAGCCCAGCGGATTCTGCCAAGGATGCAGGGTGTGGAAATGCGTGGAGGTATGGCTTCCGATAACGGATACTATATGGGAATGACACTTTCAAGTTATGCCAAAGGCGGGAACAAATGGGTATATGGAGCGGAATACCTGCTGTCTCTTATACACATCTCCGAGCCCACGAGACCGTACTAGATC
>ENA-UADP01000556-UADP01000556.1-human-gut-metagenome-genome-assembly--contig:-NODE-556-length-9055-cov-3.989667_pt1 | contig 9055 bp, 10 predicted proteins | sample MGYA00244263_ERZ654259 | MGnify/ENA primary metagenome ERZ654259 (study PRJEB26926, sample SAMN06165106) | human gut metagenome | biome: ENVO:00009003; feature: ENVO:2100002; material: ENVO:00002003...
CTCAGCTGGGAGAGCATCTGCCTTACAAGCAGAGGGTCACAGGTTCGAGCCCTGTAGGTCCCATCCTTTTAAAGGATATCAATCAATATGGCGAGGTGGCTCAACTGGCTAGAGCGTCCGGTTCATACCCGGGAGGTTGAGAGTTCGAGTCTCTCCCTCGCTACTTGTTAAGACTTGCAGTTGTTGCAGGTCTTTTTGTTATAAATAGTTACGAAACAGAAAGGGATAAGCATGATAAGACCTAAAATAGGACTTGACTGGGATGATGTGACAGCCCCATTCAACAGCATAGCCATAGATATGGCAAACAAAAAATATAATATCACCCCACCTCTTGCGCTGGATGATATAGATTCCTGGGAGAATACCGGCAGAGCCTCTGTCATAAAGGAATTTTACCGGGATAATACACTTTACGAGAGGCAGAAGCCTACGGAAGAGACAAAGCGGATGATAAGAAAGCTTATGGATATCGGAGAGGTCTATTTTATCACTGCGGTGGCACCGGGCTTCATGGGAGTGAGAGCGAGTCAGATAATGGAGGCATTTCCTGATTTTCCGACAGAAAATATCATACTTGGCAATGCAAAAAATCTCGTGCAGTTTGATATAATTTTAGATGACGCCATACACAATGTGCTTGAGACACCGGCCACATATCCTGTGCTCATGCGAAAGCCGTGGAATTCAAAAATGACAGGACTTTTATCTGTTAATAATATCACAGAGTTTGTATATCTCGTGGAGCAGATAATAAATGCGTCATTATATAGAAATAAAAATATAAAGAATCCGTCAGTTGTGGCGCTTGTCGGACCATCAGGCTCAGGAAAAACAGCGCTCTCAGACAGCCTGTGCGCCATGGAGCAGTTTGAGAATCCGAAAACATACTGTACCAAGCCCGGAGATAAGCACAGGTACCTGACGGAGGAGGAGTTCAATGCACAGGATTTCTTTGAAAAGACAAGGTACGCCGGAATACAGTATGGCACCAAAATGGAGGATATAGAGGCGGTGCTTGCAAAGGGACACTTTGTCGTGATGCCGCTTGACATGTGCGGTGCCATTGCAATGAAACGTCATTTTCCTACTGTAATAGTGTATGTGGCACGTGACAAGGAGCTCTTAATCCGGGATATCATAGAACAGGATTACTCGATAGAAGAAAAGACACTGCGTATTCTGTCGATAGATGCAGAGAAACGCAACCGCCAGATATGTGACTATGCTGTAAATAACATGGATGTTGGTGCAGCTACTAGAGAGCTTTCTGATGTTTTGGAAAACAATTGCTTATAAAATATATTTATAGCAAGCTCTTAGTTATAAGTATTAACACTTTTCCTAGAAAGATGATATGATATGATTAGTTCAAGGGAACAGCATCCCGGAATTAAAATTAAAAACAAATAACATTAACATATCATTAATAGGAGGATATTAATATGAGCAAGAAACATTATGCAGACAGAAATTTAAAATTTGAGACATTACAGTTACATGTAGGACAGGAAACACCTGATCCGGTTACAGATGCGAGAGCAGTTCCAATCTACCTTACTTCATCATATGTGTTCCATAACAGTGAGCATGCTGCAGACAGATTCGGACTCAGAGATGCAGGAAATATCTATGGCAGACTGACAAACCCTACAGAGGATGTATTCGAGAGAAGAATTGCAGCACTCGAGGGTGGCGTGGCAGCACTTGCTGTTGGTTCCGGAGCAGCGGCGCTCACATATGCTTTCCAGGCAGTAGCACACGCAGGTGATCATATCGTTGCAGCAAAGAATATCTACGGCGGTACATACAATCTCTTGGCACACACACTTCCTGATTACGGAATTGAGGCTACATTCGTAGATCCATTCGATTATGATGGAATCAAGGCTGCCATCAAAGAGAATACAAAAGCTATTGAAATCGAGACACTCGGAAATCCAAACTCAGAGGTAGTAGATATCGAAAAAATTGCAAATATCGCTCATGAGGCAGGAATCCCACTTATCGTAGATAATACCTTTGCTACACCATATCTTGTCCGTCCGATTGAGTACGGTGCTGATATCGTGGTTCACTCAGCAACAAAGTTCATCGGTGGACACGGAACAACAATTGGTGGAGTTATAATTGACAGCGGTAAATTCGACTGGACACAGAATGATAAATGGCCATGGCTTGTAGAGCCAAACGTATCATACCACGGAGTAAGCTTTGCAAAGGATTGCGCACCGGCAGCATTTGCGACATATATCAGGGCAATTTTACTTCGTGATACAGGAGCAACAATTTCACCTGTTCATTCATTTATCTTCCTTCAGGGACTTGAGACACTTTCGCTTCGTGTGGAGCGTCATGTTGAGAATGCACTCAAGGTAGTTCAGTACTTAAAGGATCAGCCACTCGTAGAGAAGGTTAATCATCCATCTATTTCAGAGGATAAAGAGCAGCAGGAACTTTACAAGAAATACTTCCCTAACGGAGGCGGCTCTATATTTACATTCGAGATTAAGGGTGGAGCAAAGGAAGCGCAGAAATTTATTGACAACCTTGAGCTTTTCTCACTGCTTGCAAACGTAGCTGATGTTAAGTCACTTGCTATACATCCGGCTTCTACCACACACTCAGAGTGCAATGAAGCAGAGCTCTTAGATCAGGGCATCAAGCCAAACACAATCCGTCTTTCAATCGGAACTGAGAATGTGGATGATATCATTGAGGATCTTGATGAGGCATTTAAGGCACTTGCAGAGTAAACAGTTTTGCATGATAAATACTCCTTAAACGAATAAATAGTGATCATTATAAAAGGAATCGGAAAATATTAATCCGGTTCCTTTTATTGTGCCATGAAATATTATGGATTGGATTTTTTCGCGAACATTTTGACAACCTTTTAACAATTATTGATATTCGTGAAAAATAAGTATATTATAGTCAGTGGTGTGAAACCAGATATAGTTTTAAATAATAAATAATATACATAAAGGAGACATTATCATGTTTGGATTTGGTCAGTTAATCGAAATATTAAAGAAAGACCCAAAGAAAATCGTATTCACAGAGGGAGAGGATCCACGTATCCTTGAGGCAGCTTCGCGTTTACTTGCAAGCAACTTCTTACATCCTATCCTTGTCGGAGATCCTGAGAAGATTAGTGCAAGCGCTGAGAAGAGCGGTTTCAATATCCGTGGAGCAGAGATTATAGATCCTATGAACTTTGACCGTATGGATGAGATGGTTGAATTATTCTGCGAGCTTCGTAAGAGCAAGGGTGTTACACCGGAGCAGGCTAAGGGAATTCTTTCATCAGCCAACTACTTTGGAACAATGCTTGTAAAGATGGGTATCGCAGACTCGCTTCTCGGAGGAGCTACATACTCAACAGCAGATACAGTTCGTCCGGCATTACAGCTTATCAAGACAAAGCCTGGCAACACAATCGTATCTTCATGCTTTATCCTTGTTCGTCCATCTGCAACAGGTGAGAATGAGGTGCTTGCAATGAGCGACTGTGCTATAAACATCCATCCTACAGAGGATGAGCTTGTTGAGATCGCAGGAGAATCAGCAGAGTGTGCTAAGATCTTCGGTATCGATCCAAAGGTTGCATTCTTAAGCTACTCAACACTTGGCTCAGGAAAGGGCGAGGACGTTGACAAGATGAGAAACGCAGCTCACAAGGCAAGAGAAAAATATCCAAATCTTCCAATCGAGGGAGAAATCCAGTTTGACGCAGCAGTTGCACCACGTGTAGCCCGCACAAAGTGCCCACAGTCTGAGGTTGCGGGTCATGCAAATACATTTATCTTCCCTGATATCAACGCAGGAAATATCGGATACAAGATTGCACAGAGACTTGGTAATTTCGAAGCATACGGACCAATCCTTCTTGGACTCAATGCTCCAATCAATGACCTTTCTCGTGGATGTAATGCAGGAGAGGTTTACTCAATGGCTATCATCACTGCAGCACTTGCATAAGACATTTAATGGACTATTCCCATTTTAATAAAGACCGCTCCGGTTTGTCCGGGGCGGTCTTTTATTTGAAAAAAGTTACTGAAAATAATATCTTGGCGCAACAGAAGAAATAAGGTATACTATAGTTAAAAACTAAAATACAGAGCAATGACAGTTGACAATAACATGAGGTGTTGTATCTGATAGAAAGAGAGACGATATATGAGAGTAGGAATGGGCTATGATGTGCACAAGCTTGTTGAGGGCAGAGATTTGATTTTAGGAGGAGTGAAGGTTCCGCATACACTCGGGCTTTTAGGTCATTCGGATGCCGATGTACTGTTGCATGCGATAATGGATGCACTCTTGGGTGCAGCGGCACTTGGCGATATCGGAAAGCATTTCCCGGATACAGACCCGGCATATGAGGGGATTTCTAGTCTTAAGCTTTTAGAGCATGTGAGAGACCTCATTGCAAAAAAAGGCTATGTGATAGAAAACATAGATGCGACAGTAATTGCACAAAAGCCGAAGCTTCGTCCGTATATTGAGCAGATGGAGCAGAATGTGGCTGATACGTTGCAAATCGCAAAGGAGCAGGTAAATATAAAGGCGACGACCGAGGAGTGGCTTGGTTTTACAGGCCGCGAGGAGGGGATTGCATCACAGGCAATCTGCTCACTTACAGGTCTCTATGAGGCAAGTATGCAGGTAGGAGGCGGATGTAGCGGCTGCAACGGCTGTCAGGCCGATTGATTTGAATATATAGGGAAAACATGCTAAAATAAAAAGATAGTTATAAATCATCCAAAAGGAGATATAAATAATGGAGAATAATTTCAAGTTTTATAATACACTCACAAGACAGATTGATACTGTTGTTTCGCGTGTTGACGGCAAAATCGGCATGTATACATGTGGACCTACAGTTTACCATTTTGCACATATCGGAAATATCCGCTCATACATCATGGAGGATGTGCTTGAGAAGGCACTTCGCTATGTGGGCTATGATGTAAAGCGTGTCATGAATATCACTGATGTGGGACATCTCTCAAGCGACGGAGATACCGGAGAGGACAAGATGCTAAAGGGCGCAAAGCGTGAACACAAGAGCGTCATGGAGGTGGCAAAGGAGTACACGGACGCTTTTTTCAAGGATTTCACGGCTGTACACAACAGGATGCCTGATGTCGTAGAGCCTGCAACCAACTGTATTCCGGAGTTTATCCATATGGTGGAGGTGCTTATTGAGAAGGGCTATGCCTATTTTGCAGGAGGCAATGTATATTTCGATACATCAAAGCTTGATGATTATTTTGTGTTTTCTTCAGCAGTAGAGAAGGAACAGCTTCAGGTTGGAGTGCGAGATGATGTCGAGGAGGATGTAAACAAGAAGAATAAAAATGATTTCGTACTCTGGTTTACACAGTCTAAGTTTGAGGACCAGGCTCTTAAATGGGACAGCCCATGGGGCGTCGGATATCCGGGCTGGCATATAGAGTGCTCATGCATCAGCATGAAGCATCTCGGAGAGTACGTGGATATCCACTGTGGCGGTGTAGACAATATTTTCCCACATCACACCAATGAGATTGCACAGTCAGAGAGCTATCTGGGACACGACTGGTGCAAGTACTGGTTCCATGTCAATCACTTAAATGACAGAGCCGGCAAGATGAGCAAGTCGAAGGGTGCAATCCTCACAGTTTCGGTGCTTCAGGAGAAGGGCTACAATCCGCTTGCCTACAGATTCTTCTGCTTACAGTCACACTACAGAAAGCCTCTTGAGTTTTCATTTGATGCGCTCGACAATGCAGTTGCGGCATACAATAAGATTGCAAAGCGTGTGGCAGAGCTTAAGGATGAGGGTGATATAGATGAGACAGCTTTTGCTGACTTTAAGAAGAAATTTACTGATGCAGTTTCAAATGATCTGAATACATCAATGGCTATAACCATAGTGTATGATGTGCTTAAGGCTGATATCTCAGACAGGACAAAGCTTGCACTTATCGATGACTTTGAGCAGGTACTTGATCTGGGACTTAGGGAATCAGGAAAGGCATTACTTGAGGCATCGTCATCTGTAGACAGTGAGCTTGAGGCATTTATCAATGATAAAATTACAGAGCGTGCAGCCGCTAAAAAGGCAAAGGATTTTGCGACAGCCGATGCCATAAGAGATGAGCTTCTGGCAAAGGGTGTTGCCATAAAGGATACCAGAGAGGGAGTAAAATGGGAGCTTGTATAGTATGAAGATAGACTCATATATTAAGGAACAGTTTGGAATAAAGGATGTTGATATAAGGACATACTCGCCGCTTACACTTGCATATATCGGTGATGGCATATTTGATATTGTCATCCGCTCAGTTGTGGTGGGAAAAGGCAATACAAAGGCAAATCTGCTTCATAAGCACACAAGTAATATAGTAAAGGCACATACGCAGGCTCTCATGATAGAGGCACTTTTACCTCATCTGACAGAGGAGGAGAGTGATGTGTATCACAGGGGGCGCAATGCCAAGTCACCTTCCATGGCAAAAAACGCTACAATGGCTGATTACAGGAAAGCTACAGGGCTTGAGGCGGTCATGGGCTATCTTTATCTGAAGGATGATTTTGAGAGGGTTGTCTCACTCACTAAGCTTGGAGTGGAGCTTTTAGGAATTGAAATATAGCACAAAATAAGAGGAAAATATGGATAACAACAATAAAGAAAAATTTCATGAGAATTATATAGAGGGCAGAAATGCTGTGCTAGAGGCTTTCCGTTCGGGAAAGACAATAGACAAGCTTTTTGTGCTTGACGGCTGTCAGGACGGACCAATAAAGTCAATCACAAGAGAGGCCAGAAAGCATGATGCAATCATAAACTATGTTGCAAAGGAAAGACTTGATCAGATGTCTGAGACAGGCAAGCATCAGGGTGTCATTGCAGTTTCAGCAGCATATGAGTATGCCGAGGTTTCGGACATACTGGAAAATGCCGAAAGAAAGGGCGAGCCGCCTTTTATCATCATACTTGACGGTATAGAGGATCCACACAATCTTGGCGCAATAATCCGTACCGCAAATCAGGCGGGTGCACATGGCATCATCATACCAAAAAGGCGTGCAGTGGGACTTACCCCTACAGTGGCAAAGACGTCTGCAGGTGCGATAAACTATACACCTGTTGCCAAGGTTACCAATATCTCAAATACCATAAAGGAGCTTAAGGAAAAGGGCATGTGGTTTGTATGTGCTGATATGGGTGGCACTACCATGTATGACTTAAACCTCACAGGTCCTATAGGTCTTGTAATAGGCAATGAGGGTGACGGAGTCAGCAAGCTTGTAAAGGAAAATTGTGATATGACAGCTTCTATTCCTATGGTGGGCGATATTGACTCACTGAACGCATCAGTTGCGACAGGCGTGCTTGCATATGAGATAGTCAGACAGAGACTTAAGAGTGGAAAGTAGATTACATGTCGCGGATGAGTGGTGTATATTATGAATTGTATATTTATAGAATAGGAAGCATATAGTGGAAGATTACAGCGCATATACGGATGAAGAGCTTATTATGAGGATTCATAATGACAAAAATGACCATGGTGACAACAATGAAATCATGGACTATATATTGGAAAAGTATAAGCCGCTTGTGCGTAAAAAGACGAATGCACTCTACCTGATAGGCGGTGAGAATGATGACCTTATTCAGGAGGGCATGATAGGCCTGTTTAAAGCGGTCAGAGACTATAAGAGCGACAAGGAAGCATCTTTCTACAGCTTTGCACAGCTATGCATCACAAGGCAGCTTAGCTCGGCGCTTGAGGCTTCAAACCGAAAGAAACATATGCCGCTTAACACATATATATCCTTTTCGCAGAGTGACAGTGATGGTACGGAGTTTGAAGAAATACTGCAAGATGATATTGCAAGTCCTGAGCAGCTTCTCATAGAGAAGGAAAAATTTAAGGAATTTAAGGAACAATTGTGGAATAAACTGAGTAATATGGAGAAAAAAGTGCTACAATTGTATCTGGAAGGAAATAATTATACATCGATAGCGCGTATGCTTGGAAAATCAGACAAATCAATTGACAATGCACTATCCCGTATCAGACAAAAGCTAAAAAGAAAGTAGGTGAAGCTTGTTATGGAGTTTTCAAGAATAGGTGAACACACTATAAAATGTGTTATTTCAGAAGAAGAAATATATGATCTGGGATATACAATGGATGAAATTATGAGCAATGGCGAGCGCACCCAGGAATTCATGAACCAGATATTTGACATGGCTTCAGAAGAGTTTGGAACTGATTTTAATTCGGGAATCAAGACTGTGAGAGCAGATTTTTTGGCGGATCACACACTTTCTCTGACATTTTCTGAACATCCTGCTACTGAGGGCATGATGGAGCATCTTAAAGATATCGTTAATGGACTGCTTAATTCGCTGCCGGCCGAGGCTGCAGAGAATGAGAAAAATAAAAAAGGCAGGACAACTGCAAAAAAGCAGGATATGGTGTCTGTTGTAATGTTCATTTTTGAAAAATTTGATGTGGCTGTCAGATTTGCAAAGATGATTAAAGGACTGCCAATGCCATTCTCACAGCTTTTTAAGTTTGAGGGAGAGTACTTTATGAGCATGGATTTATCGGGCTATGATGAGCATGAGCTTGAAAAGATGTCTGTCATAGCAGATGAGTATGCAGATGATATCATTGCAGGGGCTGATAAAAGGGCTTTTCTTATGGAGCATGCAAAAGTTATTCTTGATGACAAGGCTATTGAGAGTCTTGCGCAGCTGTGAAGGTACTGAACGGTTACAAAAATATAATAAAAACAAGGTCTGTCAGCTATACTGACAGACCTTGTTTTGTATGTAAATATTATCCAAGTACTTTTCTGATTGACTCGATAACACGGTCAGCCTGAAATGGCTTAACGATGAAATCCTTGGCACCTGACTGGATAGCGTCAATAACCATAGACTGCTGTCCCATAGCAGAGCACATAACGCATGTAGCATTTGGGTCAGCTGCTTTAATTCTGTCTCTTATACACATCTCCGAGCCCACGAGACCGTACTAGA
>ENA-UADP01000567-UADP01000567.1-human-gut-metagenome-genome-assembly--contig:-NODE-567-length-8927-cov-2.856064_pt1 | contig 8927 bp, 10 predicted proteins | sample MGYA00244263_ERZ654259 | MGnify/ENA primary metagenome ERZ654259 (study PRJEB26926, sample SAMN06165106) | human gut metagenome | biome: ENVO:00009003; feature: ENVO:2100002; material: ENVO:00002003...
CGTGGGCTCGGAGATGTGTATAAGAGACAGGGGATGCCCACTGCAGCCAGTGCGTCCACCATGCCCAGCGCCAGCGGGTCATCCTGCGCCACGACCACATAATCAAACTTTTCCTCAGCGGCAAAGGCCACCATGGTCTCTACGTCCGTAGCCTTGATGTTCTTGCATTTGGCATCATAGCTGATGCCGCCGTTGCCCGGAGCGCACCAGATCTCGCCGCAGTCCGGGCTCTTCTTCAGTGCCTTGATGATGGCATGCTCGCGGCCGCCGCCGCCGACCACTAAGATTTTTTTAGCCATTTTAACATCTCCTAAAATATTCGTTTCTGCTTCTCTGTCAGCGTCCTCACCCTCTCAGGCGCTTCGCGCCAGCTCTCCCAAGGGGAGAGCCATTGGCAAGCTACCCAAGCACAAAAAATTGCAAGGCAAAGCAGCGTGCTCTGCTTTCAGGTCTGATTTATGAACTACGCGACTATTAAATATTACGACATCGCCAATGGGCCGGGCGTCCGCACCAGCGTCTTCGTTTCCGGCTGCCGCCACCACTGCCCCGGCTGCTTCAATGAGGTGGCATGGGATTTCGGCTATGGCCAGCCCTTCGACAAGCCCGTCCGCAACGAGGTGTTCGCCTCCTGCAAGCCGGACTATATCACGGGTCTCTCCCTGCTGGGCGGCGAGCCGATGGAGCCGGAGAACCAGCGGGAACTGGTGACCTTCGTGCAAAATTTCAAAGCCCTTTACCCGAAGAAAACGGTCTGGTGCTACTCCGGCTACACCTGGGAGCAGCTGACCGGCAAAGTCCCCTGCCACGCGCGGTGCGAAGTCACCGACGAGCTGCTGAGTCTGCTGGATGTGCTGGTGGATGGCCGCTTCGTGGAGGCTGAGCACGACATCTCCCTCCGCTTCCGGGGCAGCCGGAACCAGCGGGTCATCGATATGAACCGAACAAGAGAGACGGGAACGATCTGCATTTGGGACAAGCTGAGACGATAACAAGGAGGTATCCTATGCGGAAAACACTTTGGTCAGCGCTGGCGCTGGTGATGGTCCTTACGCTGGCGGGATGCGGCGAACAGCACCGCACGGACGGCAGCGTAACAGACAGCGCGACCTATACGCCGGACGCAGGCTATACGCTGGGCAACACGGATGTGGTGCAGCTGAACGGATTTCGCGCCATCGACATTGAATGGGTCAGCGGACAGGTGAATGTGGAGCTGTACGACGGTGAGGGCATACAGTTGTCGGAGACACTTGCCGATGGCAGTGACGTGACGCTGCAGATGGAATGGCGGGTGGACGAGGACGACAGCGAACTGGAGATCCGTTCACAGCCGCAGCTTATGAGCTCCACAGAGGAAAAGATCCTGACCGTGAAGCTGCCCCGGAGCATGGTGCTGTATGGACTGGACATTGACGCCGTCAGCGCAGGTGTGTCCGTGGATCTGACGGACGAGGACACGCTTTCACTGAGTGAGTTGGATGTGACCTCGGTCAGCGGCGCAATCAGTGTCTATGCGGCCAACGCCGGGGAGATATCCCTGTCCACTACCAGCGGAAGCATCAGCGGAAGCGTCCGCACCCAAAAGCTGGAGGCGGACAGCGTCAGCGGCAGCATTGACCTGGCGCTGGACATCATGCCGACAGAGCTGGAAGCAGAAACCAGCAGCGGGAGCATCGTCATGCAGCTGTGCGATCTCAGCACGCTGCCCTCTCCCCTGCCGGTGGAATTTAAGACCACCAGCGGCAAGCTCAGCAGCGACGTGACCTTCACTACGGTGAAGGACGCCGCGTGGGAATTCAAGACGGTCAGCGGAAACGTGGAGCTGCTGACGGTGCGGTAAAAGCGCGCAAAAAATGACCGCCCTTACGGGCGGTCATTTTTTGCGCTTGTCAGCGGACCAGCTCGCCCACGGTGGGGCCATTGGCAGCCTGGGACTCGTCGGTGTCGATGTGCATAGTGGTAGCACCGCCCACATTGACGCGGACAACTACATCGTCGAAGATCAGCTTGCGGCCTTCGCCGCCGCAGGCGACCTTGATGATCTCGCCGTTCTTGATGCCCATGGCGGCGGCATCCTCCTCGGTGACGTGCAGATGGCGCTTCGCCACGATGACGCCCTCGGACAACTCCACCTCGCCGGCAGGCCCGATCAGCTTACAGGCGCCGGAGCCCTTCACGTCGCCGCTTTCGCGGATGGGGGCGTCGATGCCCAGGGTGCGGGCGTCCGTGGCGGAAACCTCCACCTGGTCCGCCTTACGGGTGGGGCCCAGGATGGACACGTTGGCCATCTCCTTCTTGGGGCCGACGATGGTCAGGCGCTCGTTGCAGGCGTACTGGCCGGGATAGGACAGGGGCTTGCGGATGGTCAGCTGATAGCCTGCGCCGAACAGCTTTTCCACAGTCTCCTGGGTCAGGTGGATGTGACGTGCGGACGTCTCGATCATAAAGCTCATAGTGATACTCTCCTTTGTGTGGTTTTTGCGTTTATTTCTTTTTGAGTGGGTACAGATCTTTTTCGGAGATGCGTTCCAGCGTCTCCACTTCGCCGACGCAGAAGTAGTTTTTGCTCTCAGCCACCAGGGTACCGGTCAGGCGGACACAGTCGCCCCGGCGCAGGCGCTTCGCCTCGTCCAGCAGCTCTGCGCTGCCCGCAAGGCGGACGGTGAGGCCGAATCCGGTGTCGATCTCCCCGGCGCTGTTCAGATACCACCAGGGGAAACGCAGCTCCACCGCGCGGCCGGCATAGCGGCCCTGGGCGCCGTGGAGATACTCGGTCTTCACCTGCTCAAAGGTACGGGGGACGAGTTCTCCGTCCGGCATGGGGAAATAGAGCGTGCCGTACAGGCGGCCGAAGCGCTTGATGCGCTGACCGTGACGACTGACCATCAGGAACAGGACCACGACGGCCAGCAGGGCACCGTACATACCGTGGCCCTCGATCAGGCTCCAGACAAAGACGGCGACGGCGATGAGGAACAGCACACGGTTCATGTCATCCTGTCCGCCCCAGATATCTTTCAGTCGGTTCATAAGCGCCCTCCTTTTCTCAACAGCACTCATCTTACCACACCGCGGCTGCGTATGCAAGGGAAATTGCCATGCGCGGTACAATTTCCTCTTGTATTCGGCAAAAAATCTGCTATAATCAGAGCAACGATTTTTTTGCGGTGCTATCACCGGAACTAATAGGAGGCGGTTTTTATGTCCGTAAAGCTGGAGCTGTACCGGGTTTTTAAGGAGGTCGCTGAGGTGGGCAACATCACGGCCGCGGCACAGGCACTGTATATCTCCCAGTCGGCGGTGAGCCAGTCCATCAAGCAGCTGGAGCGCGACCTGCAGACCCGTCTGTTCGCGCGGAACAGCCGTGGCGTGACGCTGACCGCCGAGGGGCAGATGCTATATGAGTACGTCCGCAGCGCCATGGGCCTGCTGGAGACGGGCGAGGAAAAGCTGAGCCAGACCCGGGAATTGCAGATGGGACAGCTGACCATCGGCGCCAGCGACACCGTGACCAGCCAGTTCCTGCTGCCGTATCTGGACACGTTCCACAAGCGGCACCCGGCCATCCACATCCAGATCGTATCCGGGCGAAGCCACAAGGTGCTGGGGCTGCTGCGCTCCGGCAAGGTGGACATCGCCTTCGCCAGCACGCCAGCGGACGATGCCGGACTGCGGATATATCCCTGCTTCGATACCCACGCCATCTTTGTGGCGGGGGCGGAGTATCCCTGCGACTTCCGGCACGTATACACGCTGGATGAGATCGCGGCGTTCCCGCTGATCCTGCTGGAGCGCAAGGCCTCCAGCCGTTTGTATCTGGAACGGTTCTTTTTGCAGAATGGGCTGAAGCTGAACCCGGAGATCGAGCTGGGCGCCCGGAGCCTGCTGGTGGATCTGGCGGCCATCGGCTTCGGTGTGGCCGGCGTGACGGAGGAGTTCGTCCGGAAGGAGCTGGACAGCGGACGGTTGAAAAAGCTGAAGACCTCCTTTGAGATACCGGCCCGCAGTGTGGATATGTGCCTGCTGAGCGATGTGCCCCAGTCCGCTGCCGCGGAGCGGTTCACGGACTTTGTCAAGGACAGCTTATCCAAGCTATGAGCAGGGCTTTTCGCTCCGGTAAAACCCACAAAAAACAGCAAAACACGCCTAAATAGTTCTCCGTTTTTCCCTGTCGCTTTTCCCTGCGAAATCAGGTATAGTAGGTGTACTATATCTCACGAGAGGAAGTGGTGGTCATGCAGCAGCTGAAGGAGCGTATCCTGCGGGAGGGCCGCGTCCTGCCCGGTAACATCATCAAGGTGGACGGTTTTTTGAACCATCGCGTCGACACGGCGCTGATGCGGGATCTGGCGGACGAGTTTGCCAAGTATTTTGACGTAAAAAATATCACGATGGTGCTTACGGCAGAGGCCAGCGGTATTGCGCTGGCGACGATCTGCGCCGAACGGTATGGTGTACCCATGGTCTTTGCCAAGAAGGCCAAGAGCGACAACATCGAGGGCGGTCTGTACCAGAGTGATATTTTTTCTTACACCTACAAGAAAAAGGTCACACTGCTGGTGAGCCAGGACTGGATCACCAAGGACGACAAGGTTCTCATCATTGACGACTTCATGGCCAAGGGCTACGCCATGCGCGGCCTGATCGACATCGTGAACAAGGCCGGCGCGCAGCTGGCGGGCATCGGCGTGGCGGTGGAGAAGGGCTTTCAGGACGGCGGCGACAGCCTGCGCCGGGAGGGCTATCCCATCAAATCCCTGGCCGTTATCGACAGCGCCGAGAACGGCGTGATCCGCTTCCGGGAGGACGACTGACATGAAAAAGGTGCTGGTTCTGGATTTCGGCGGGCAGTATAACCTGCTGGTGGCACGGCGTGTCCGTGAGTGCGGCGTATACTGCGAGATCAAGTCCTATCGGCTGAGCATGGCGGATATCCGCGCCTTTGGGCCAGATGCGCTGATCCTCACCGGCGGCCCCGCCACCGTGTTCGAGCCCAACGCCCCCATGGTGGACAGAGCGCTGTTTGAAATGGGCATCCCCGTGCTGGGCATCTGCTACGGACAGCAGCTGATGATGCAGCTGCTGGGCGGTCAGTGCCGCAAGGCGGAGACGCGGGAGTACGGCAAGATTCAGCTGACCCACACGGCCTCCCCCCTGTTTGCCGGTGTGCCGGAGACGTCCGTGTGCTGGATGAGCCACGGCGTGGAGGTGGAGCGTATCGCCCCGGGCTTTAAGGTCATCGCGACCACCGACGGCTGCGGCTTCGCCGCTGTGGAAAACGCGGATCGGAAGCTGTATGGCGTGCAGTTCCACCCGGAGGTGCAGCACACGGAGTACGGTATGCAGGTGCTGGAAAACTTCCTGTACAAGGTATGCGGCTTCAGTGCCGAGTGGAGCATGGCGTCCTATCTGGACGAAGCCGTGGCGGAGTGCCGGCGGCAGATCGGCGACGGCCGCGTGCTTCTGGCGCTGTCCGGCGGCGTGGACAGCTCGGTGGCGGCAGCGCTTTTGCAGCGGGCGGTGGGCGATCAGCTGACGTGCATTTTCGTGGACCACGGACTGCTGCGAAAAGACGAGGGCGACCAGGTGGAGCAGGTGATAAAGCATCAGTTCCACGTGGATGTGCGCCGCGTCAACGCGGGACCGCGCTTCCTGAGCAAGCTGGCTGGCGTTACCGAGCCGGAGCACAAGCGGAAGATCATCGGCGAGGAGTTCATCCGGGTCTTTGAGGAAGAGGCCAAGAAAATCGGCGCGGTGGACTTCTTGGCTCAGGGTACCATCTATCCCGATGTGGTGGAGTCCGGCCTGGGCGGAGAGAGCGTGGTCATCAAGAGCCACCATAACGTGGGTGGCCTGCCGGACTGCGTGGATTTCAAGGAGATCGTGGAGCCGCTGCGGCGGCTGTTCAAGGATGAGGTGCGGAAGCTGGGCACCGAGCTGGGTCTGCCGGACGAGCTGGTGTGGCGGCAGCCCTTCCCTGGTCCCGGTCTGGCCATCCGCGTTATCGGCGATATCACCGAGGAAAAGCTGACCATTCTGCGGGAGGCGGACGCCATCTTCCGGGAGGAGATGAAGCTGGCCGGTCTGGACCGCACCACCAGCCAGTTCTTCGCAGTGCTGACCGATCTGCGGAGCGTGGGCGTCATGGGCGACGAGCGCACCTACGACTACACGCTGGCGCTGCGGGCCGTGCAGAGTCAGGACTTTATGACAGCCACCTGGTCCCGCCTGCCCTATGAGCTGCTGGACAAGGTCTCCGGCCGGATCGTGGGTGAGGTGAAGCACATCAACAGAATTTGCTATGACATCACCTCCAAGCCGCCGGCAACGGTGGAGTGGGAATAATACGACCCCAAAGGTGGCCAAAAACTACAAATACGCCAAAACCTCCGGCTTCGCCGGAGGTTTTGGTTGTACCACGACAAAAGTTGTGGTATGCTGATGAAAAACAGCGGAGGAACACACCTATGCGTCTGATCTCATGGAATGTGAACGGGCTGCGGGCCTGTCTGAATAAAGGTTTCCTGGCCTTCTGCGCCCTTGCGGACGCGGATGTCATCTGTCTGCAGGAGACGAAGATGCGGCCGGAGCAGGCGCAGTTTGAGCTGGAGGGCTATCACCGATTCTGGAACAGCGCCGACAAGGCCGGATATTCCGGCACGGCTGTTTTCACCCGACGGGAGCCGCTGGCGGTGACATACGACTTTGGCGAGGATATCCACCGGCATGAGGGACGGGTCATCACGGCGGAGTACGAGGATTTCTTTCTGGTGTGCTGCTACACGCCCAATTCCAAGGACCAGCTGGCACGGTTGGACTACCGGATGGCGTGGGAGGACGACCTGCGGGAATACCTCTTGGAACTGGACGCCAAAAAGCCGGTGGTGTACTGCGGGGACCTGAACGTGGCCCATCAGGAGATCGACCTGAAAAATCCCCAGTCCAACCGGATGAACCCAGGCTTCTCCGACGAGGAACGGGACAAAATGACGCAGCTGCTGAGCAGCGGGTTCGTGGACACGTTCCGGGCGCTGTATCCAAAGCGGACCGGGGCGTACTCCTGGTGGAGCTACCGCTTTCACGCACGGGAGAACAACGCGGGGTGGCGTATTGACTACTTTATCGTGTCAGCACGGCTGATGCCCCGGGTGAAGAATGCGGATATCTGGCCGGAAATCACCGGCAGCGACCACTGTCCGGTGGTGTTGGAGCTGACGGAGTAGAGCATTATCTGTAGCGAGCAAAAAAGACCGCCTTTCGGCGGTCTTTTTCGTATAACGATATTTTTTAGCCCTCGCTGCTGGTGTCGGCAGGATTTTTAACGGGGATCAGTTCGCCCATGAGGACGTAGCGGGCATTATCAAAATCGTAGTCGCAGGTGCTCAGGGTCAGGATGCTGCCCGTGGGCACACCGGAGCCGGACTTGAAGGTGGACTCGTTGATACACTGCTGGAGATAGCTGTCGCTGAGAGAGGTGGCATACACATCGGCGTCATGATCCACAATACAACCGGCAAACAGGTTGACCTTGTAGGTCTGGTTTGGGGTGTACAGATAGAAGTAGGGATGCGCCTCGTAGTAGCTCTGGCTCTTGTAGTTCATCAGGGACGCGAACATCATGCCGGTCTTCATATTGTGGCCGTAGATGAGGTTGTTCTGAGAGGTGAAGTCAGAGTTGCAGCGGATATCCAGGAAGACGGTGCCGTTCTTGTTGTCCTTGCCGTCGATATCGCGGTACAGATAGTACTCGCCGCCCTCGTCCGCGGACTGCACGATGGGCAGCTGCAGCGTCGTATTGGCGCTGTACACATAGCCCACCACGTCGGGGTACTTGGCCTGCATGGCGGTGAAGTCCACCTTAATGCTCTCTTCATCCTTCTTGACAGGCTTCTGCGTCTCCTGGCTGTCGCCGTCGGTGCCGTCGCCATCGGTGTCGGTATCGCCGGCGGTATCGTCCGGACTGATGAAGTCCTGATTGATATTGTCGTTGATCCTCTCGGTGTCCTTCTGTTCCTTCAGATACGAAATGATCTTGACGGACGAGAACACCAGCACGCCCACCAGGATCACCAAAACGGCGTAATACAGGGCTTTTCCGTTCTTTCTGCCGCCGCGACTCCTTCTGCTGCGGTGACGACTGCCGGTACGCTCGGCTGGCTGCTCCTGCTGCACACGGGATCTTCTCTTGGGTGCATCGTTCATGGGTACACGCCTCCTTATCGTTGGGTATTGTAACAGGTTTTTTCGTTCGGTGCAAGGGATATAGACAAGATGTAATGAAATTGTAACAGTTTCTCTTTACTTCTGAGAAACCAGGGATTACAATAGAAATGTTGGCTGCCGTATAGACGGTGGAGCCGCCGGCTCCGTTCCATCAAAAAGATAAAGGAGAACCACAATGATCTATTTCAACAGTGATTATCTGGAGGGCGCGCACCCCTCTATCATGGTCAGGCTGGCCGAGACGAACATGGTACAGACCGTTGGCTACGGCGAGGACGAATACTGTGAGGCGGCGCGTGAGAAGATCAAGACCGCCTGCCAGGCCCCGGAGGCCGACGTGCATTTTCTGGTGGGCGGCACCCAGACCAACACCACCGTCATCGCCGCTATCCTGCGGCCCTGGCAGGGCGTGATTTCCGCCGTCAGCGGTCACATCAACTGCCATGAGGCCGGTGCCATCGAGTCCACGGGCCATAAGGTCATCACCCTGCCCACCACCAACGGCAAGATCACTGCGCAGCAGGTGCAGGACTATGTGGAGTGGCACAGAAACGATGAGTCCACGGAGCACATCGTCCAGCCCGGTATGGTGTACATCTCCCACCCCACTGAGGGCGGCACGCTGTATACCAAGGCGGAGCTGACGGCGCTGTATGACCTGTCTCTTATACACATCTCCGAGCCCACGAGACCGTACTAGA
>ENA-UADP01000574-UADP01000574.1-human-gut-metagenome-genome-assembly--contig:-NODE-574-length-8874-cov-3.353101_pt1 | contig 8874 bp, 7 predicted proteins | sample MGYA00244263_ERZ654259 | MGnify/ENA primary metagenome ERZ654259 (study PRJEB26926, sample SAMN06165106) | human gut metagenome | biome: ENVO:00009003; feature: ENVO:2100002; material: ENVO:00002003...
ATATAATGCTGATCACACCTGATACGCCCTGGGAAACAACGGTTGCAAGCGCCGCACCATCGACGCCCATCCTGAACACTATGATGAGCAGCAGATCCAGACCGATATTGATGGCAGACGAAATCGCAAGGAAGATAATCGGCGATTTGCTGTCTCCCAGCGCACGCAGGATAGCTGCCGTCATATTGTACAGAATCGTACACGGAATTCCCGCAAAGATTATAAATATGTAAATATATGCGTATTCAAATATATTCTCCGGGGTGTTCATCCATGTTAAAACCGGGCGGCAGAACAAAAGCATCAGAGTTGTAATTACAACGCTGAAAAATGTACACAGCCACACAGAATTTGTCACCATCTTCCGCAGCAGCGGAAAATCCTTGGCACCAAAGCTCTGTGAGATCGGAACCGAGAATCCACTGCAAAGTCCCATACAAAATCCAATGACAATAAAATTCAGACTGCCTGTCGAGCCAACGCCTGCAAATGGATCCACGCCCAGATATTTTCCTACGATCATCGTATCAACCAGACTGTAAAACTGCTGGAACAACAGTCCCAGAAACATCGGAAATGCAAATCCGAGAATCAGTTTCATCGGCGATCCTACGGTCAGATCTTTCGCCGGGCTGGATGATTTTTTCATTTCTTTTTTCTCTTCTGACATCTTCCAGATTCCTCCTAATTATATCTCTCAAATCTTGTACATACATCTGTGCATGGCAGTTTTTGCACATAAAGAAATCGCCATAAGCAAATACAGGCGTTGCTCACAGCGATTTCTATTCATTCCTCGTTATAAGAGAACGATTTTTATCCGATTAATCCAGATGCTCTTTGATTGCAGCAAGCAGCTCATCGTAAGTCTCATATGCTGCAAGCTCCGGATTATCCTTCTTGATCTGTTCTGTACTCTTAAACAGGAAGCCTGCCTTGCTAGCCTTGATCATACCAAGGTCGTTATAACTATCTCCACTGGCGATGGTCTCAAATCCGATCGACTGTAATGCCTTAACCGTTGTCAGCTTTGACTGCTCACAACGCATCTTGAAGCCTGTGATTTCTCCACTTTCTGCAACCTCCAGAGAGTTACAGAAAATCGTCGGCCAACCAAGCTTCTTCATCAGTGGTGTTGCAAACTGTGCAAAGGTATCACTGATAATGATTACCTGTGTCAAACTGCGCAACTCATCTAAGAATTCCTTTGCACCCGGAATCGGATCAATCTTCGCGATTGTCTCCTGAATCTCTTTCAAACCAAGTCCATGCTCCTTCAGGATGCCAAGTCTCCATGTCATCAGCTTATCATAATCTGGTTCATCTCTTGTTGTCTTTTTCAGTTCCGGAATTCCACTTGCCTCCGCAAATGCGATCCAGATCTCTGGTACCAATACGCCCTCTAAATCTAAACATACAATATTCATTGCCATAACTCTATCCTCCGTTTTTTATTTTTATCATCCATTTAACCTGATGTTAAATTTTCTATTGAATTACGATATACGGGTGCATATCTTTCGATAATTCTGCCAGATATGCAAGCACCATATCCTCCGTTGTTGCAATGCATCCCAGTGTCGGCTGCTGCCCCACATGGAAGAAAATCGCCGAACCACGCCCCGGCTCCACCGGATTCTGATTGTACTCCACGACAAATCCATATTTGTAAGCATCCGTGTATTCAATCATACGTTCTGCACTCTGCCAGGTCTTTTCTCCATCAAGTTCTATGCGTTGATTATATAATTCACTGTCCTCATCGTCAACCCAATATGTATTTTCTGTAATTTGAAATGTTGAAAGACCCGTTTTCGGTTTCTCTTCTATATAAAATGCTTCGCCGATTGGAAATACCCCGGCAGGTGTCATCCGGCTTCCCTCATAAGACTCCCGGCTCACACCATTTGCCCCGACATAGCCCTCGGTTGTCAGTCCGGTATCCGTCCATTTTCCGTCCGTATCACAGATATACATGGATATCGTCGCTTTATCGTGATCTGCATCTACGACAACCAGTTGTCTGCAGGAAACCTCCGCCAGTTGTGCATAGCTGACCAGACTCCGATTCAAAATCTCTGTCAAAGCTTCCGGCTGTGCCTCATCAGGAACCGCCGCATCTGTCCCAGTCGCATCTTGGGCTGTATGCATCTGCTCCTCCATCGGCGTTGCCACATCCCCTGCCGTTGCATCTGCAGTCGCAGTCACCTCCGTGGCTGCCATCTGTGCGTGTTTCTTTTTCTGCTGATTGTGTGTGAGATTTGCGATTACAATTCCCAGAACTGAACCGATCAAAAGCCCCATCAACATACAGAACAACATCCGCAAATTCTTCATAGATACCCCCTAATTCAATGTAATCTCAATATGTGGATTCATGTTTCCATCCAACAGTTTCAACAATTCTGTCATATTTTCTGCTGAAATATCAATACAGCCTGCTGTCTCACTGACATTGCTATAATTTCCACAGATCGTAATGACTGAGCCTTTTCCCGGTGTCACGCCATCCGAAGACAAGCCATCTCCATTATGTTCGATAAAGATAATTGCATTTAATTTTCCGTTTACGATATTGCTTCCGACATGATCAACACTCACATCGCCTACCGTATTCGTATCGACAAGTGTGTTATACAGTTCGGATTCTGCATCATCTACGATTGCGGCTGAGTCACTTGCCAGTTTAAAATTCATGTTATTTTTCGGATCAACATTTGCCATCACAAAGCCAAGCTTAAACGTTCCCATCGGTGTGACACCTTTTCCTTCTCCGTAGTCAGAACCGATTCCATTTCTGCCAAGCACACATGCAACAGAATATTTGTTAACCCAGTCGCCATGTTCCCAGTTATAAACGGTCAGCGTTCCAGATGTGCTTCCCGCATGTGCGGTTACCGTAATCTTCTGGGAATATTCATATGGACATTCCGCTTCCTCTGTGGTTGCTTCAGTCATCTCCTCTGTCGTCGTTGCTTCGGTCGTTACCTCCGTGGTTGTTGGCGCCGCGGTTGTCGTTTCTTCCTCCTGATTGACTGGATGGATCAATACAACATAGATTGCAACAGCCGCACCTATGATCAGCACAATCAGAATTGGCAGTAAAAACCGCAACATCAAGGACGCCTTCTGCGTCTCCCTTGTCACTTTTTCTTTTTTCGGTTGCAGATGCATCTCTTCCTGTGTATTATATGCATCCGCCTGCTGTACATTTCTTCGGTGATTGACCAGATCTGTTGGTTGCTGCGCCGGTGACTGTCTCCTTGGCTGCTGTACCAATGGCTGCCCGCAAGTTGGCTGTTTCGATGATTGCTCCTGTTTCTGCGCGTACATTGGCTGCATCGATGGTTGCTCTGTTTCCCGTACATACATCTGCTGCCCGGTTCCTACCGTTGGCTCCTGCAAAATATCCGCAAGCATCTGTAATTCCTCTGCAAATTCCAATGCCGTCGCATAACGTCTCGCCGGATCTGGTTCACACGCTTTCTGGATAATCTCGTCAAACACACCACTGATGCCCTGTTTCGGAATCAGCGATTTCATCAGCATGCCGAGTGCATACACATCCGTCCCTGCATGGTAAGCGCCACCCTGTGTCAGCTCCGGTGCAACAAATGTCGGGATTGTCCCCTCCGGATATTGCCGCACGTTCTCATACCCGATCAACTGATAATTTCCGGGTGACACAACCAAGATATTCCCCGGCTTTACATCCCCATGCACACGTCCCTGCTGGTGGATCACGGAAAGCGCTTCCGCAATCTGCGCACCCATACGTGCAAGCTCTGCTTCCTGCATCGGCATCTGTGCAATATATTGTTCCAAAGTCAATGGATAATTCATCCTATGTCTCCTTTTTATCATATTTAAACTAGGCATAGTTTACCACCATTTATCCCAGTTGACTAGCCGCTATCTTGAATTTATATATATTTGCTTTACCGGAAAAATGTGGTATTCTATATATTGTTATTTGTTTCCTTTTTGCGTTTGTTATGATTTGAAACAAACGCATTCACAGAAGATATGAGGATTTACTATGCGAAAGATTATCATATTTTTTATTATTCTGACGATCATCGGCACGGTCAGTCTCGTCGCGATCAATCTGCGGAAGGATTCGTCCCATACAGATGATACCTCCGAGGCAGAAATCTCACAGCCGATCGACCTTTCCGGGCTGGATTCCTATCAGCCAGTTAGTGGCAGCGTTGCAACGGTAACCAACGCCGGGGCAGATGAAAAACCAGCTTCCCAATCCTTTACCATCAGCATGAATTTCGTCGGCGATATCATGCTCGCGGGTAACGACACCGCTACCAGCAGCATCGACGCCATGGCGAACAGCCAGCCGAGCACGTATTTCTTCGAAAATGTACGGGATTATTTCTTAAATGATGATATCACAATTGCGAATTGTGAAAATGTTTTCTCCGACAATGACAATCTGGCGAAAACGGATAAGGCGAAGCCGCCGCACTCGAACAATACAATAATGCGGTTGCGGAATATAACTCTGCAGTTGCACTTGCACAACAATCCGGAACGACTGTCAGCATGGAGAAGCCGGAATATACCTTCCGTGCATTCTGGTTCCGCTCCCACGCTGCAACTGCCAAGCTCCTGCCGGAAAATGGCGTCGATATTGTCTCGATTGACAACAACCACACTTATGATTTCGGCACCGATGGCAACATGGATACGCGTGCTGCCTTAGATGTGGCAGGTGTTGACTGGGGCAAGGACGGAAAGATCGTCTACAAGGAAATCAATGGTTTCAAGATTGCATTTGTATTCGGAAGCATGTACTCCGCCGGAGCTGAACAGGCAATGTTAGTGGATCTGGAAGAGGCAAATGCAAACAGTGATTATCAGGTTGTATATTTCCACGGCGGTGAAGAGAAGGTACACGCCTACGAGGACTGGAAACAGGCGTCCTGCCATAACTTAGTCGACCACGGTGCCGACCTCGTCATCGGTTCCCACCCACATGTCTTACAGCCGATGGAGACTTACAACGGTGTGAACATCGTATATTCACTGGGGAATTTTATCTTCGGTGGAAATAATTATCCGGAAAACAGAACGTTAATCTATAACCAGACTTTGACTGTTACACAAGATGCCACGACCGGTGCATTCTCCGTAACAAACACGGATGTAACTTTGATTCCATGTTATGTCTACACCGGGGAATCCAACAACTACCAGCCTGCCGTCATTGAAAACGAGACGGACAAGCAGCTTGTAATCGACTTTATGCAAGGAATGCGGGAACTGCCTTACTAGGCATCCCGCTTTTTTCTTCGATACTTTTTTCTTTTTTTGCGCACAGTCTTGCCGCGTTTCGCCGCCTGTGCCTTACGGAATTCCTGAATCTCCGCAAGCATCGCGGTGTAATCCCGCTCAAATAGCGCATCACTGATTTCCTTATGAACCACCTCGACCGGTAACCGGTCTACAATGATTGTACGGACAAAATCCTTGCTTTTCTGCTTGTACATCGGCAGTCCGTATTTCTCCTGAATACGGGCAAGCTCCGGGCGCCACAGCACACGGATCGTCCGAAGAAGCTGCGCATACGGATTGTCCTGCATCTCCCGCACAATATAGAAATCCACATGATCTTCTTGCTGTTCTACCGACACGATCCCCCAGTGTGCTGGCACATGCTCCGCGACGTGACTCGCATGTGAGCTCCCGACAACCACGATATTCGCATCGAAATACAGATCATAGTCTGCAACCTGCCGCTCTAGCCGCGTGTATGTATCCGCATCACTTTTTATCTCGATTCCAACAATCTTTTCGGGAATCACCATCACAACATCCGCCCGCGAATGCCCGACGGTTTTCTCCTCTAAGATGCGCACCTTGCCGTACCGCTCTTCGAGGAACTCAAATAACGGTTCCCGTATATCTTTATCTAGTAACATCATATGTTCCATCCTGTTTTTCTAGCACATTCTGAACATCATTTTAACAAGATCTTACATCAAAAACAAGAGTCCGAGGAACATACCTACGCCGATTACATTTGCCTTGGCAGGAAGCTTCGTCGGCAATGTGACGACAGCTAACGGAAGCAGATTGAAGATACATGCCCATCTCGGCATCCCCCGAAACGAAACACTCGACTTCTCATAATCCTTCAAGTCCGTCAGGTTCACCTTGCCATTCGGTGCATAGGTGAGCAGCCAGTCCGATGCTCCACAGAAAATATGTCCGATCAATCCCAACAATAACATGAATTTCATTTGTTCTTCCCTCCCACAGTGTTGGTCTATATGCGATTTATACAGCATGCACCAAGTGCAGAGTCAAGGAGAATTTATGACTTTAAATATATTTTCCCGTAATACTGTCTTTATTTGCTGCGATCTGCTTCGGTGTTCCAACCGCAACGACACGGCCACCGGCGGCACCACCGCCCGGTCCCATGTCTATCACATAGTCGGCGTTCCGGATCACATCTAAATCATGCTCGATCACAAGCACGGTTGCACCCTGATCGACAAGCGCCTGAAATACGCCAAGCAATGTCTGCACATCCAGCGGATGCAGCCCAATCGTTGGCTCATCGAATACAAAGACCGAATCCGCCTGTCCTTTTCCCATCTCGCTGGCAAGCTTCAGCCGCTGGGCTTCGCCGCCGGAAAGGGTTGTTGCCTGCTGGCCGAGGTGAATATATCCGAGACCGACTTTGCGCAGCAGGTCCAAACGGTTTTTAATCGACGGAATGGCGTCAAAAAAGGTATAGGCTTCGTCAACCGTCATGTCCAGAACGTCGGCAATGGATTTGTCCTTAAATTTGACTTCCAGCGTTTCGCGGTTAAAACGTTTGCCTTTGCAGACGTCGCATTCGACATAAACGTCAGGAAGAAAGTGCATTTCGATTTTGGTCACGCCGTCGCCTTTGCAGGCTTCGCAGCGTCCGCCGGCCACGTTGAACGAAAAGCGTCCGGCTGTATAGCCGCGGGCTTTGGCTTCCGGCAGGTTGGCAAACCAGTCGCGGATATGGGTAAACAGGCCCGTATAAGTGGCTGGATTGGAACGCGGCGTCCGGCCGATTGGCGACTGGTCTATGTCGATAATCTTGTCAATGTTTTCGACGCCGACGAGTTCGTCGTATTTTCCGGCCGGTTCGCGGCTGCCGTTGATTTCCTTGTTTAAGGCCTTAAACAGCGTTTCCAGAATCAGCGACGATTTTCCGCCGCCGGAAACGCCGGTAATGCAGGTAAGGGTGCCGAGCGGAATTTTGACGTCGACGTTCTTTAGGTTGTTGGTTCTGGCGCCTTTCAGTCCGATGAATTTGCCGTTGCCTTTGCGCCGTGCGGCCGGAACTTCAATCGCCTTTACGCCGTTCAGATACTGTGCGGTCAGACTGTTTTTGTTTTGCAGCACTTCTGCCACAGTGCCTTTTGCCATGACATTGCCGCCTTCTTCTCCGGCGCCGGGCCCCATGTCAACCAGATAATCGGCGGCACGGATGGCATCTTCGTCATGTTCGACCACAATGACCGTATTGCCGATGTCGCGCAGACGGGTAAGGGTTTCCAGCAGCCGGTCGTTGTCGCGTTGATGCAGGCCGATGGATGGTTCGTCAAGAACATACATGACGCCGGTCAGTCCTGAGCCGATTTGCGACGCCAGGCGAATGCGCTGCGATTCTCCGCCGGAAAGCGTGCCGGACTGGCGGTTAAGCGACAGATAATCCAGGCCGACGTTGTTCAGAAAACTCAAACGTTCGACAATTTCCTTAATGATTTTATGGGCGATTTCCGCTTTCTTCGGCGAAAGTTTTTCTTCTGTGCCGGCGAACCAGTCTCGGGCCTTTTTGATGGACATGTCGGCCGCTTCCATAATGTCCAGTCCGTTGACTTTGACGGCCAGTGCTTCCGGTTTCAGGCGTTTGCCGCCGCAAAATTCGCAGGGTGCCGCCGACTGGTATTTGGAAAACTCTTCGCGTATCCATGCGGAATCCGTTTCCAGAAAACGCCGTTCCATGTTGGGAACAACGCCCTCAAACGGCTTATCGGTCACAAATCGCGAATAATACATCGGCACGCAGACGTTGCCTGAACCGTACATGATGATTTTCCGGGCTTCTTCCGGAATGTCTTTCCATTTTGTTGACGGCGAAATATCCAGAAACTGGCACAGCGAATTGATTGTCTGGCTGTAAAAGGACGACCGGCCGGTATTCCACGGCGCGATGGCGCCCTGCGAAAGCGACAGGTTCGGGTTTGGCACAATCAGGTCCGGATCCATGTAAAGCTTTGCGCCGATGCCATCGCAGTGCGGGCAGGCGCCGAACGGATTGTTAAAGGAAAACAGCCGCGGCTCGATTTCTTCAATTGTAAAACCGGAAACAGGACAGGCGAATTTGGAGGAGAAAATCGTCCGCTCGCCGTTATCGGCGTTTTCGGCATAAACAATGCCGTTGCTGAGTTTCAGAGCGGTTTCCAGGGATTGTGACAAACGGTCGGCAATGCCTTCTTTGACGACAATGCGGTCAATGACGACCTCAATGTCATGCTTGACGGTTTTGCTCAGAGAGGGGAGTTCTTCCACCGTATAGATTTCGCCGTCAATTTTCAGGCGTTGATACCCTTGTTTTTGCAGAGATTCGAATTCTTTTTTGAATTCGCCTTTTTTGCCGCGGGCAATCGGCGAGAGCAGCAGAAGCCGGGTGCCGAGAGGCATTTCCAAAATCCGGTCGACCATCTGCGATACGGTCTGTGATTCGATGGGCAGGCCGGTCGCCGGCGAATAGGGCGTGCCGGCGCGTGCCCACAACAGGCGCATGTAATCGTAAATTTCCGTAACCGTGCCGACGGTTGAACGGGGATTGTGAGAGGTGGTTTTCTGTTC
>ENA-UADP01000581-UADP01000581.1-human-gut-metagenome-genome-assembly--contig:-NODE-581-length-8833-cov-4.374459_pt1 | contig 8833 bp, 7 predicted proteins | sample MGYA00244263_ERZ654259 | MGnify/ENA primary metagenome ERZ654259 (study PRJEB26926, sample SAMN06165106) | human gut metagenome | biome: ENVO:00009003; feature: ENVO:2100002; material: ENVO:00002003...
TCTAGTACGGTCTCGTGGGCTCGGAGATGTGTATAAGAGACAGTATCAGCTCTGTGGCCTGCACGAGGAAGTACACTGCTACTATGCCAAGTGCAGTGTATTTGGCGAGCACAAATGCCACCGGCACCACTATCACCCACGTAAATACTGAGTCAAACAGAAATGTGACCAGTGTCTTGCCGCCTGAGCGGAGTGTGAAATACGACGAATGTGTAAATGCACAAAACGGCATAATTATCGCTGATACCGCTATGAAGCTTGTTGCGAGTGACTTGATTTCATCTGTTGTGTTATATATCTGAGGGAAAAGTCCGCCTACCAGAAGCATGACCGCCGCCATTATAGAACAGCAGAACACACTGAACACTATCATCTTGTTATCCGCATCCTTTGCCTTTTCAAGCTCACCTGCTCCAAGATACTGCCCTACAACTATGCTGATGCATGCACCAAGCTGTATAAACACTATATTGAAAAGGTTTGTTATCGTTGTCGCAATGTTTAAACCTGCGATTACCGAGAGCCCACGTACTGAATAGCACTGTGTAACCGTTGTCATGCCTGCTGCCCAGAACAGTTCATTGAGCATAAGTGGCAGTCCCTTGATGAATATAGTCTTAAACTCACCAAACGGCATTCCTATTCCTCTGTAAGCGCCCTCGAGATATCTGTTCTTATCCCTGTTTTTATGCGCCCACAGCACAACTATTATTGTCTCAATATATCGCGACATCACCGTGGCAATAGCTGCTCCCGCCACACCCAGCTTTGGTATCGGTCCTATTCCGAAGATGAGCAGAAAATCAAGCACCGCATTGCTTCCAACTGCTGCAAAGCTTGCAATCATCGGTACAAAAGTCTGTCCTGTTTCCTTTATGTTTGTCGCATAGGCCTGTGTCACCGCAAACGGTATGAGACCTATCATAACAATTTCCAGATATTCCTTTCCATATGCCAGTGCTACCTCCGTGGCACCGTTTCCTGCCGTATCTGTCAGATAAAGTGATATGAAACCTGTTCCGTTCGTGATAAACAGTGTCATCGCTATTGCTGTAACAAGCAGCGCTGCATACAGCTTGAATCTGAAGGAATACATATGCCCCTTATGATTTCCCTTGCCAAAATACTGTGCTCCGAATATACTTGCCGCTGACACCGCCCCAAATACAGCCAGATTGTACACAAATATGAGCTGGTTTACGATTGCTACTCCTGACATCTGCTCTGTACCAAGCTGTCCTACCATAATGTTGTCCAGAAAGCTTACCAGATTTGTGATTGCATTCTGGATTATCATTGGTATTGCCAGCATGAGATAGCGCTTATAAAATGCCTTGTCTCCTATATATTTTTGTCTGAATTTATGCATGTTTGTCCCCCTTTCGATTTCTCCATGGTTCTTTCGTGTAATGCTACTATTCTACTACGTCAGACTTTATTTTTCAAATATTTTATGTGTTTTTCCTTAACTTATTTTAGGATTCAGATTTTTGTATCATAATGGCCATGGGGCTACTATGACCTCGGTCTGCACAATGAAAACTTCGTAATTAAAGCTCCCGGCTGACAACACTATTTGCGTTGTCAATCGGGAGCTCTTAATTTTAAATTCTAATATCTAACTGTTATAATTATAGCTTTACTTTTTATGTCAATATCCTGTTTATTTGTTTACTGCCGGTTCATATCCTGTGTTTCCTGATATTTCCTGATTACGAAAAACATTGTAGTTCCATCACCCTCTTTGCTGGTAGCCCATATCTTGCCGCCGTGATCCTCTATAATCTTCTTTACGATGGAAAGTCCTATGCCGCTGCCTCCGGTAGCCGAATTTCTCGACGCATCCGCTCTGTAAAATCTGTCAAAAATATATGGCATATCTCTCTGGTTGATTCCTCGTCCATTGTCCTCGATTTCAACCTGTATGAAGTCACCAACATCATTTATCCTGATATCTATATAGCTTTGTGTCTTGTTCATATACTTCACCGAATTGCCGACTATATTATTAATCACACGGCGAAGCTGCTCCGGATCAGCAATGATAAGCACGTTGCTATCCACGTGATTCTCATATGAAAGCCTTATATTTTTCGTCTCAAGATCAAGTCCTATTTCCTCAACACAGTCGTTAAAATAATCTGTGACATTTATCTTCGCAAAATTGTATGGAATCCTGTTCGTATCAATCTTCGAGTAAAGTGTCAGCTCATTAATGAGCTTATCCATATCGTTTGCCTTATTGTAAATGGTTCTGACGTATTTATCGACCTTTTCAGGGGTGTTTGCCACTCCGTCAAGTATGCCCTCGGCGTAGCCCTTTACCGCTGTAATAGGAGTCTTTAAATCATGTGCGATATTACTGATTAACACTCTGTTTTCAGACTCATTCGTCACCTTTTCCTCGGCATTTTTCTTGAGGCGCGCGCGCATCTGCTCAAACGCAGTACACAGCTCGCCAATCTCTCCGTCGCTCGGACTCGTCTCAAGCTCAAAGTCCAGATTGCCATCCTTGATATTTTCAGCGGCAATACGCAGCCTCTCTATCGGTGTGATGATACTCCTGTATATCCACACTATAAGCATGGCAGCCGTAGTAAGAAGTATAAATACAAGCGCAAATGCTCCCTCTATCAAAACAGTCCTGACCTCAGGGATCACGCACGCGGTTGATGTCACTATGTAAAGACTCGCCTCGTCACCATCACTGTCACAAAAATTAAGCTGCTTTATGAGCACCTTGTCATCACTGTCCATATAGCTGCTCACATCAGAGCTGCTCTGCTTATTGGATATTCGCGGAAGCTTTCTCAAAATATCATCATTGTCAATTCCACCATTGAAAACGAGCTCTCCTTCACTTTTCACTATGAGATATGAATACTTCTTCTCCAGCTTCTTATTTATCTTAGTCAGATAATCACTATCAAGAAGCTTGGATGGTTCTATGAGCGATGTCTTCTCGAGCTCATCATATGTGCGCCCTGTCACCTTGTTCAGAAACTGCACCGTATCAGTAAGCGCGAGCATGCCCGCATCCTCCATGCCATATGTCTTGTTTATGGCCTTTAGCTGAATCTTATTGAAACCCACAAGCACTATACTGGTGAGCACAACAGGCACAAAAATAATTATGCAGAATGATATAGCAAGTTTTGTTTTTATCTTCATAGTATTCTCCATTTGAATAAATTAATAAGCCACTTTATATATACAACAAGGACATATCCTTTCGCATTTGAATTTGATATGTCCTATTAATACTACAATATCTACTATATTTTTTAAAAATCACTACAGCTTAAAACGGTATCCAACACCCCAAATAGTCTCAATATACTGTGGCTTTGCAGTGTTCATCTCGATTTTCTCACGAATCTTCTTGATATGTACAGTGACTGTCGCGATATCTCCGACCGAATCCATATTCCAGATTTCCTTGAAGAGCTCCTCCTTGGTAAATACATGGTTTGGATTCTCAGCAAGGAATGTGAGCAGATCAAATTCCTTTGTGGTAAACTGCTTTTCCTCTCCGTTTACCCAAACACGGCGGGCTGTTTTGTCAATCTTGATGCCACGAATCTCAACGATATCATTTTCATGTGTAGCGCTTCCGATCAGGCGCTCATATCTGGCCAGATGAGCCTTTACCCTGGCAACAAGCTCTGATGGAGAAAACGGCTTTGTGACATAATCATCTGCACCGAGTCCGAGTCCTCTTATCTTGTCGATATCATCCTTCTTGGCTGAAACCATGAGTATCGGTGTATTCTTTTTCTCACGAATCCGCTTACAAATCTCAAAGCCATCAATGCCCGGCAGCATAAGATCCAAAATAAACAGATCAAAATCCTCCGCCAAAGCCCTTGCGAGACCGCTTGTGCCATCATTCTCCACCTCTACCTCAAAGCCGCTCAGCTCCAGGTAATCCTTCTCAAGATCAGCAATTGCAACCTCGTCCTCTACTATCAAAATTCTGCTCATATCCGTTCCTCCTGAAAATTTATTCGTTATCGTCTGCCTATAGATATGTTTATAGTTACATTTAAAATTTTATTATTCGCGTATCACCTATACCTTCGATATGTTACCTAATAATCTCAGGTTATTATAAATCATTATAATCATCATTTGATTAATCTCTTACAACTAAACCATATATAAAAAAGCCATGGAAACCGACTCAATGTCAGTCCCATGACTTAATTATATCATATATCCGATAACTTCTGTCTAAATTTTCTCTAAATTCTTTCTAATATAATATAGGACTTTGTTTAGAGATACTTCTTGAGGTCATTAACCTTATCAAGTGCCTCCCAAGGCAGCTTGATATCTGTACGTCCGAAGTGTCCGTATGCTGCTGTCTGGCGGTAGATAGGTCTTCTGAGATCAAGCATCTTGATGATTCCGGCCGGACGAAGGTCGAAATTTTCCCTTACGATTTCAACGATTCTGTCATCTGCAAGCTTTCCTGTGCCGAATGTATCAACCATAATAGATGTTGGCTGTGCAACACCGATAGCATATGAAAGCTGAATCTCACACCTGTCAGCAAATCCTGCTGCTACAAGGTTCTTTGCTACGTAACGTGCTGCATAGGCTGCTGAACGGTCTACCTTTGTGCAGTCCTTTCCTGAGAAAGCTCCGCCGCCGTGACGTGCATATCCGCCGTAGGTATCTACGATAATCTTACGACCGGTGAGACCTGCATCTCCGTGTGGTCCACCTATTACGAAACGTCCTGTAGGATTGATGAAGAACTTTGTCTCAGCATCAATCATATCCTTTGGAAGGATTGGGTCAAATACATATTTCTTGATGTCCTCATGGATCTGCTCCTGGGTAACATCCTCGTCGTGCTGTGTTGAAAGTACAACTGCCTCAAGTCTTACCGGCTTTCCTGCCTCATCATACTCTACTGAAACCTGTGTCTTTCCGTCCGGACGAAGGTATGTAAGTGTGCCGTCTTTTCTAACCTTTGTGAGCTGGAATGCAAGCTTGTGAGCGAGTGCGATTGGGTATGGCATATACTCCTCAGTCTCATTTGTAGCATATCCAAACATCATTCCCTGATCTCCGGCTCCGGTGTCGAGGTCGTCTGTAAGGTCGCCCTCTTTTGCCTCGAGTGCCTTGTCAACTCCCATGGCGATATCAGCAGACTGCTTATCGATTGAAACCATTACTGCACATGAGTTTCCGTCGAGTCCCTTCTTTCCGTCATCATATCCGATCTCAAGTGCTGTTTTTCTGACGATTGCAGGAATATCAAGCTGTGCCTTTGTGGTAATCTCTCCTGTTACAAGGATGAAGCCTGTACAGCTTGCTGTCTCACATGCGACACGGCTCATCGGATCCTGTTCCATACATGCATCAAGGATGGCATCTGATACTGCATCACAGAGCTTATCAGGATGTCCCTCAGTTACTGATTCTGATGTAAATAATAATTTCTCCATTAATTATCTGTTGCTCCTTTCATACTGTGTAACCAATATTTTCCAATAAAAAACCACTTACTGCAAATAAGTGGATTAAAATTAAGATAATAAAAATCCTCTTATTGTTCGATTACTCGCTCAGGTTGGCACCTTCCTGTTTTCTAACGGGGTTGCCGTGACTTCATAGATCCTTTGTATCTCCATCACTCTGAATAAGAGAAGCTACAATATAGAATTTTTCAAATCTCTGTCAGCTATATTACTACCACATGATATATATGTCAAGTATCATTTTCGATACAGATTTATCAATAATCCATTTTCGATACCCTATTCATTTTTATAATCAAAAGGGTTACGGAGTAGTTACTCAAAAAAATTATAAAATAACCAAAAATAAGAACCGTGCATCTACAGTAAGATGCTGCCGGTTCTTATTTTATATATTGCATTTATATTGTGTTTACATTTCATGCTTTACGTATATATCTCTATTACGATACCTTGAGTATGAACTTCTGAAGCTCCTTCTCATCCTCTACCCTGGCAATTTTTGCGCCAATCTTTGTAAGCTTCTCCTCGAGTGCCTCATAGCCTCTCTGGATATAGTAGATATCATCAACCACTGTGATGCCCTCTGCTGCAAGACCTGCTATAACCAGTGCAGCTCCTGCTCTTAGGTCAGGTGCATTCACTCTGGCACCTGTGTATCTTTTCACGCCGCTGATGATTGCTATATTGCTCTCTACCTTTATATCAGCTCCCATTCTGGTGAGCTCGTCAACATACTTGAAACGATTCTCAAATATGCTCTCTGTCACTGTACTGGTGCCCTCAGCGATACCCAAAAGCACTGCCATCTGTGGCTGCATATCTGTCGGGAAGCCCGGATATGGAAGTGTGGTGACCTGTGTATGCTTTAAATGTCCGTCTGATATTACTCTGACTGAGTCATCAAACTCCTCTACCTGGCAGCCTACCTCCAACAGCTTTGCTGTGGTGGCCTCAAGATGCTTTGGAATGACATTCTTTACCAGCACGTTGCCTCCTGTTGCCGCAACTGCAAACATGAATGTACCGGCCTCAATCTGATCCGGAATGACAGAATACTCTGTAGCATGTAATTTCTCCACACCTACAATTCTGATGACATCGGTTCCTGCGCCCCTGATATTTGCTCCCATGCTGTTTAAGAAGTTTGCCACGTCAACGACATGAGGCTCCTTAGCCGCATTCTCGATAACAGTCTTGCCATCTGCCATGGCTGCAGCCATCATAATATTGATTGTGGCACCTACAGAAACCTTATCCATATATATGTGTGTGCCCTTAAGCTCCTTTGCCCTGGCGATGACAAGGCCATGAGCTATGTCTATGTCTGCTCCCATGGAGCGGAAGCCCTTCATATGAAGGTCAATCGGCCTGCTTCCGATATCACAGCCTCCCGGAAGCGCAACCTCTGCATGCTTGTATTTTCCAAGTAATGCACCAATCAAATAATATGATGCCCTGATTCGTCTGATGAATTCATTATCGACATTTACGCCCCTGATAAATGAACCGTTTATCTTTACCTTGTGTATATCCACGCGCTCCACATGTGCGCCGATTTCTTCGATTGCCTGAAGTAAGACATTGATATCCCTTACATTTGGCAAATTATCTATTGTTACAGTCTCGTCTGTCATTATGGCAGCGGCCAAAATAGCAAGTGCAGCATTTTTAGCTCCACCAATTTCAACTTCACCGTATAAAGGATTTCCACCTTTGATTACGTACTGTTCCATATTCCACCTCTATGAATTCAGGAGTATACTTCCTCCTAATATACTATTCTCAATTTACACTATTGTTATACATCCAACTACAAATTTCATTTATGACGACGTATTTAAGCCGCCATTTGTGCTGGTGCTGCTTTTAATAAATGACGCAGCAGCTACTATTATCTAATCATATCACGATAAATAAGCACTATAATTCAAGTGCCTCCACCAGCTTCTCTACTGTCTGCTCCACATCAAGCCCCTCCTCGGAAACCTCGATGTCTGCATACTGCTCATACAATTTTGAGCGCTCTTCAAAAAGGGTCTCTAAAGTCTGCCCTTTCTTTAATACTACACCTCTACCCTTTATATCTGCAAGTCGTTTTTCCAAAATAGCATAAGAAACCTTGAGATACACAACTCTGCCTATCTCCTTAAGATGCTCCATGGCCTCTTTTCCGTATACCACCGAACCGCCTGTAGCTATAATGGCCCTATCAGCCCTGATAGAAGCATTGACACGGTTCTCTACCTCTATAAAACCGTCCGTGCCCTTTTCCTCAATTATCTCACGCAGAAGCTTTCCCTCCTGCTCCTGTATCAGTAAATCCGCATCCAGGAAACTGTATCCCAGCACCTTTGCAAGTATTACGCCTATGGTACTCTTTCCAACTCCCGGCATGCCTATAAGTACGATATTAGTTTTCTGTTCCATCTACTGCCTCAGTATTCTCTGTATCTGTACTATTGGTGCTTTCTGACTGCTGTGTGCTCTCTGTTGCACTTGTGTCTGCTGCCTTTTTGTCCTTCTTGGTAGTAGTAAAATAATTGTGAATCTTGATCTTGTCAAGCTGCTTCTGCTTTACAGACCATTTTTCATCGTCCTGCCATCCTGAAAGGATGCCATTGTAATATTTGTCCTCTTTATTGCCCTTTACGGTTTTTCTGTTTGACTCTGTTGCTTCCTCATCGGTCTTTTTGTCAAGCCTTACGATATAGTAAGTGCTGTCTGTAGTGATGAGGTCTGAGGTCTGTCCCTCCTCGAGGGAATTGAGTGCATCTACAACGCTCTGATCAAGATTGTTTGTAGTGTATACACTGTCCTTTGTCTTGCTGTCCGATGACTCTGAGCTCTCTTTAGACTCTGTGTCATCTGATTTCTTATCTGAATCATCTGTCTTTTCCGCATCCGGGTCAACATATGTGGCGTATGTGCCTGTTGTGGCTGTAGTGCCTGCTGCCTTGGCTGCATCCTCTAAGGATGCTCCTCCTGCAAGCGCCTCTACCACTGCATCTGCCTGTGCCTTTATCTGTGCTGACTGCTCATCTGTATATGTCTGATACTGGTAATTAGAGTCATATGCACCCTTGTAATCAAGCTTCACAATGGTGTATGCAGCCATATTGGCTTCCTCATCCGTCACGCTTGAATCAGCATTTTTGATGATTGCAGCATACATCTTACTCTTTATGAGGCGAAGCTCTAAATATTCCTCGACAATCTCCTCTGTAGCACTCATCTCGTCTATCACATCATCGGAATTTGCCTTCATAAACTTCTCTGCGGCCTTTTTGATTTCCTTTTTCTCATCATCAGAAACTGTCTCTTATACACATCTCCGAGCC
>ENA-UADP01000592-UADP01000592.1-human-gut-metagenome-genome-assembly--contig:-NODE-592-length-8759-cov-2.646255_pt1 | contig 8759 bp, 7 predicted proteins | sample MGYA00244263_ERZ654259 | MGnify/ENA primary metagenome ERZ654259 (study PRJEB26926, sample SAMN06165106) | human gut metagenome | biome: ENVO:00009003; feature: ENVO:2100002; material: ENVO:00002003...
CTGCACGCACAGCACCGGGCGGGGCGTCAGGCCGGACAGCGTCAGGCTGCATCGGGGCGACAGGCCGCAGCCCACCACCTGCTGCGCCCGCAGAGGCGCGGCGGTGTTCTCCTGGGGCAGCAGCACCGTGCGGCACAGCGGCGCGCGGCCCAACACCGCCAGCCGCGCCGTGCCGGGCCGGTCCAGCACCAACAGCTCCCAGCACCGGCGCAGCAGCACCGCCTCGTCCACCGGCGGTACGGACGGCGGCAGCCAGCGCCCCAGTCCGCCGCGAAAAAATGCCATATCGACCATGTACGTCTCACCTCCCGCGTAGTCTGCCGCGCTTTGCGCCGTCTTATGCCCCGGTGGAAATTTCCCCTGTCCTTTTCGCGCCGGATGTGCTATACTGTCAGGTAGCTTGTTTCAGGAGGTGCCGCCATGCCATTCCGCGCGCATTTACATACCGTCAACCGTCACCGGCGCCTGGTGCGGCACTATTGCTTCAAGCTGGGTCTGGTGTGGCAGGGTCTGACCCACGACCTGAGCAAATACAGCCCCACGGAGTTTTGGCGGGGCGTAAAATACTACCAGGGCTGGCGCAGCCCCAACGACCAAGAGCGCCTGGAAAACGGCGTGAGTCTGGCGTGGCTGCACCACAAGGGGCGCAACCGCCACCACTTTGAGTACTGGATCGACTACTGCCGCCGGGAGGATGGGACCATCTATATCGGCGGATGCAAAATGCCGAAAAAATATGTGGCGGAGATGTTCTGCGACCGGATCGCCGCCTGCCGGGTCTATCAGGGCGACGCATATACGGACGCCTCCCCCTACGACTACTACCAGCGGAGCAAGGACCTGCGGCGGACGGATGCCAGCCGCTTCATGCATCCGGAGACGGCGGCGCTGCTGGACCGGTGGCTGCTGCTGCTGAAGGAGCGGGGGGAGGAGGCGGCCTTTGCCGCTATTCGCGCCGAATTGGCGGACAGCGCCTACTGACGGCGGAGCGCAGGTGCTTTGTTAAGAAGAAAACAATAGATTTTTGAACATTTCCCTTGCTTTCCATCACTGTTTGTTTTACAATGTTTTGGTACATTTTTATGTGAGGTTGTCAACAACATGGCCCATCCCTATAAAACGCGGGAAGGCGGCGCCACCGTGACGGTGTTCGTACCCTACGACTGCCAGAACAACTGCCCCTTCTGCATCAACAAAAAAGAATACGCGGACTGCTCCGGCTTCAGTCTGGAGAAGATACTGGCAAGCATCCGGGTGATGGACGGCATCACGCCCCGGTGTGATTTTGTGTTCACCGGCGGCGAGCCGCTGGCCGACCTGAACGCACTGCAGCAGATGCTGGACGCCATCCCCGCCACCCACAAGATCTATATCAACACCACCTTCCCCGCCCAGGCCCACACCTCCTTCGAGGAAATGCTGGCCTTCACGGAGAGGAACAAGGACAAGATCACCTGCATGAACATCTCCCGCCACCTGCAGCACTATGTGGAGGAAAGCCCCGACGAGGTGCTGGGAAAGATCGCCTGCCCCACGCGCATCAACTGCGTGCTGTACAAGAACTATCCGGCGGCGAAGCTGGTGGACTATGTGGAACGCTTCCTGCCCTACCGTATCCCCATCCAGTTCCGGTACGACTACACCGAGACGACACCGGAGAACCTGTACGAAGAGGAACACGACAAGATATTGCAAGACCTGAAGCGCCTGTTCACCTACAAGGGGCTGGACGGCTGCCGGATGCGCAACGGCTTCCACTTCGAATACAAGGGCCTGCACATGACGTACCACAAGACGCTGCCCTACTCCACCATCGAGGAAAAGGGACCGGACGGCGTGACCTACGACATTCTGTACGACATCCTCATCAAGCAGAACGGCGAGATACACAGCGACTGGACGGGCGTGAAGATGGACGTGGACGCCTACCGCAGGGTGGTGTTCGAGCCCTACGACCTGAAGGTACTGAACGGGACCATTGACTTTTGAAAAAGAGACCGCTTTGCGGTCTCTTTTTTTCGGAACCCGCGGCGGGGTCGCTCCGTCATAGGTAGTGAAAGCCTTGGCGGAAAATAAATGGCTTGTTTGTATTTACCCCCTTTTACTTCCGCACGGTTTGTATTATAATGATGTATTGAGCCGGTATCTCATATACCGGCGGGCAAAACAGTCTTGAGTGAATGATAAGGAGCAATTCTATGAAACGTTTTATGACCCTGCTGCTGGCCATGCTGATGGTCCTGTCCCTGGCCGCCTGCGGCGACAAGTCCTCCGCCACGGTGGATGCCGAGGGGCTGGGCAAGGCGCTGACCGAGCGCGTACAGTTTGACAGCACCATGAGCGCTATCGACGCCGGAGACTATCTGGAACTGCCCGAGGGCAGCAGCGCTGCCGCCTATATGTCTGACGGCAGCACCATGGAGGAGATCTTTGTGGTGTCCTGCAAGGATAAGACGGACGCATCGGCGGTGAAGATCGCCATGCAGGAGCTGCTGGACAGCCAGACGCAGGAGGCCGGGCGCTACCAGCCCGAGGAGGCCGAGCGCCTGAACAACGCCGTTTTCGCCACTTACGGCACCTGCGTGGTGCTGTGCGTTACCTCCGACACCGACACCGCCAATGCGGTCATCAAGGAGTATGTAGGATGAGTCCGCGCTATGAACGGCGGCAGCGGGGCGGAGGCGGCGCGCTGCTGCTTCTGATCGCCGCCGCGGCGCTGGTGGTGGCGGTGCTGGCCATCTTCACCGATGTGTTCAGCGGCAAAAAGGCGCCGGACAAGGATACAGACAGCCCTGCCGTCACCCAGCCCGCGGACGGCGAGCCTGACGGGACCGGCGACGCGGACAATACCGCGAAGGACCCGGAGGGCGATCAAAAGGGTGGTCAAAGCGGGAACACCGATAAGCCCACCGTGCCCACCACGAAGCCGGCAGCCTCCAATGTGATCACCACTGACGCCACGCCCTATCAGTCCGGCGGCGTATACATTGTGGGCAATGCCGGATATGAGATGTACAACTATGTAGGCTCCCTGGCGGAGAAGTACCAGTCCACGGTCAACGCCGTGGCGGACAGCCTCAGCGGCGTGAGCCAGGTGTACGCCATGGCCATCCCCCTGTCCAGTAGCATCACCCTGCCGGACAGCCTGCTCAGCGACATACCCGGCAGCGATCAGGCCCAGGCCGAAAAGGATATTCTGGCGGGAATGGGGCAGAATATAAAAACGGTGCCCCTGCATGACGCGCTGAACGCCCATCGGACGGAGTACATCTATTTCCGCACCGACCACCATTGGACGGCGCTGGGCGCCTATTACGCCTATGTACAGTTCTGCAATGTCAAGGGCATTACGCCCCACGACCTCAGCGACTATGAGGTGAGCCAGTACACGGGCTTTTTGGGCTCCTTCTACAACGACGGCGGCAAGCCTCAGGCCATGGCGGATGATCCGGATACGGTGAACGCCTATCATCCCGTCAGCAGCACCGCCGCCATGAAGTACGGCAGCAGCGAGGACAGCGAGCTCACCGGCGGCAAGGTGATCTTTGACGAGTCCACCGCAGCGGCCAGCCTGAAATACGGCGCGTTCATCATGGGCGACAACCCCTTCACCGTGATCGAGAACCCCGAAGTCAGCAATGGGCAGAGCTGCATCGTGGTGAAGGAGTCCTTCGGCAACGCCTTTGTACCGTTTCTGGTGGACCACTACCAGACGGTGTATGTGGTGGACTACCGGTATTACGGCGGCAGCGTCAGCGCACTGGCCAAGGCCAAGGGCGTGACGGACGTGTTGTTCGTCAACAACCTGTCCGCCATACGCGGCAGCTATCAGATGGGTAAGCTGGCCGGCGTGAAGTGACATCTGTTTTGAACAGGGCGGGCAAGCCCGCCCTGTTCCTTTTTCTGACTATCCGCAAAGGAGAGCACATCACATGGTATTCAGCAGCACCACATTTTTACTGGCGTTTTTGCCGCTGGTGGCTATTTTATACTATATCTGCCCACGGAAGCTGCGGAACGGGCTACTGCTTGTCTTCAGCCTGCTGTTTTACGGCTGGGGTGAGCCGAAGTACATTCTGATCATGCTGTTCTCCACGGTGTTCGACTACTGCAACGGTCTGGCCATCGGCCACTTTCGGAGCAGGGGAAGGGCGGGCGGCGCCAAGGCGGTGCTGGTCATCTCTGTGGTGGGAAACCTGGCGATCCTGGGCTTTTTCAAGTACACGGATTTTGCCATCAGCAACCTGAACGGTCTGCTGGGCACAGCCATCCCGGCGCTGGGGCTGCTGCTGCCCATCGGTATCTCCTTCTACACCTTCCAGACCATGAGCTATACCATCGACGTGTACCGGGGGCTGGTGCCGCCCCAGCGGAACATCGTGGACTTCGGCGCGTATGTGACGCTGTTCCCCCAGCTGATCGCGGGGCCTATCGTGCAGTACAAGACGGTGGCCTATGACCTGGAGCACCGGCGGGAGTCGGTGAGCGAGGCCAGCGAGGGTCTGCAGCGGCTGGTGATCGGTCTGGGCAAGAAGGTACTCATCGCCAACCAGATGGGCGCCATCTGGGAGGACATCGCCGCCATGTCGGACCCCACAGCGGTCACGGCGTGGATCGGCGCCATCGCGTACACGTTCCAGATCTACTTTGACTTCTCCGGCTATTCGGACATGGCCATCGGCCTGGGGCATTTCTTCGGGTTCCACTTCCTGGAGAACTTCAACTATCCCTATGAGTCCCGTTCCGTCACCGAGTTCTGGCGGCGGTGGCACATCAGCCTGTCCACCTGGTTCCGGGAGTATGTCTACATCCCCCTGGGCGGCAACCGCAAGGGCAAGAGTCGGCAGCTCCTGAACATCGCCATCGTCTGGCTGCTGACCGGCCTGTGGCACGGGGCCAACTGGAATTTCGTGCTATGGGGCGTGTACTACGCCGTACTGCTGCTGCTGGAAAAGACGTTCCTGCTGAAGTGGCTGGACAAGGCGCCCCGGTTCGTAGGGCACGTGTACACCTGCTTCTGCTTCGTCATGGGCTGGGTGCTGTTCGCCATCACAGACCTCGGCGCGCTGGGGGCCTATGTGGGCCATATGTTCTCCGGAACCTTTGCCGACAGCACCACGGCGTACCTGCTGCGGTGCGGCTGGCTGCTGCTGGTCCTGGGCGTCATCGGCTGCACGAGCCTTCCCAAGCGGCTGTGGGAAAAGCGGGAACAGGCCCTCTCCCCCGCCCTGTCGGACGGACTGCGAACGGTGTGGGTAGTCGTCGTACTGCTGGTGAGCATGGCGTTTCTGGTGGGCGACAGTTACAACCCGTTTTTGTACTTTAGATTTTAAGGAGGCGGCGCTATGAAGAAACGAAGCGGCATCGCGCCGCTGATCGCCATCGGCGGCATACTGCTGGCGCTGTCTGTCGGCAGCTTTTTCCTGACGCCGGACCGGGCATTCTCGGAGAACGAGAACCGCTATTTGCAGCTGACGCCCAGACTCACCTGGGATCGTGTCATGTCCGGCGACTTCATGGAGGACGTGGAGGACTATACCAGCGACCAGATCGTCTTCCGGGACTTCTGGACCGCCGCCCGGTCGGTGCTGCAGCGGGCCGAGGGCAAGGAGGACATCAGCGGCACCTATCTGGGCGCGGACGGGAGGTACTTTGCCAAGGTGACCGACGACAGCTTTGACTGGGTAAGGCTGGAGAAGAACGCCGGGTATATCCGGGATTTCTTTGCCGCCAGCGGTAAGCCCTGCACGGCGCTGATCGTGCCCAGCCCGGCCGGAATTCTGAGGGATATGCTGCCGGAGAACGCGCCGTATTTCAACGAGGACAAGGCCTTCGGCCAGCTGGGCGATATTCTGGGCAGCACGCTGCTGGACAGCCGGGAAACGCTATCGGCGGTGGACGATCCCTACTACCACACGGACCACCACTGGACCACCATGGGCGCGCAGGCGGCCTATACACTGTGGGCACAGGCCACGGGGCACACCGCCCGCAGCTATGACCTGACGCTGGCCACGGACAGCTTCCGCGGCACGCTGTACTCCAAGGTGCTGCTGCCGGACAGCGTATACGACAGCGTGTACTACGCGCCGGAGATCACGGTGGAGAGCGTGGTGTGCGACGGGGAGGACGGCGCGCTGTACGACCTGTCCGCCCTGGAGCAGAAGGATAAGTATGAGCTGTTTCTGGGCGGCAACTACGGCCAGTGCGTCATCACCACCGGCACGGAGAACGGGAAGCACTTGCTGCTGGTGAAGGACTCCTTCGCCAATTCCTTCGTACCGTTCCTCACCGGCGACTATGAGACCATCACCATGATCGACCTGCGGTACTACCGGGGCAGCATGGCAGAGCTGGCGGCGGAGGTCGACGATATTCTGGTGCTGACGGAGGTCACGAACCTGGCGGGATCGGGAGACTATTTCAAGCTGAGTAAGTGAAAACAGGCGTGCGCGGAGCGCACGCCTGTTTTGTCCCCTTTACAAACGGCTGTTTTTTGGTATAATAGTAAGGCTAAGGAAATTTACAGGCACAAGGAGAGACGATATATGGCCGTTATCGAGTACGACGAGTATAAACAGAAACTGCAGGCGCTGGAGCCCACCCTGGGCGAGCTGGAGAAGGCGCTGGGTATCCCCAAGGCCCGTGAGGAGCTGGCCGAGCTGCAGAAGGAGACGGAGCAGGAAGGCTTCTGGAACGATCTGGAGCGCAGCCAACAGGTGAGCCGTCAGGTAAAGCGCCTGGAGAACAAGATCAAAAAGCACGACAAGCTGGTTTCCGAGTGGGAGGACACCCTGACCCTGTGCGAAATGGCCCAGGAGGAGGATGACCCCAGCCAGCTGGAGGAGGTCGTCAGCGGATACGAGACGCTGGAGAAGGAGATCAGCGAGCGCCGGCTGGCGGCGCTGCTCAGCGGTGAATACGACGCCAACAACGCCATCCTCACCTTCCACGCCGGCGCCGGCGGCACCGAGGCCCAGGACTGGACGGAGATGCTGTACCGGATGTACACCCGCTGGGCCGAGCGCCACGGGTACACCTACCAGCTGATGGACTATGAGGCCGGCGACGAGGCGGGCATCAAGTCCGCCACTATCCTCATCGAGGGTGAGAACGCCTATGGCTATCTGAAGAGCGAGAACGGCGTGCACCGGCTGGTGCGCGTGAGCCCCTTTGACGCCAACGCCCGGCGGCAGACCAGCTTTGCCGCGCTGGAGGTCATGCCGGAGCTGGACGACGACAGCGAGATCGAGATCCGGCCGGAGGACATCGAAATGCAGGCCTGCCGCAGCTCCGGCGCAGGCGGCCAGCACATCAACAAGACGTCCTCCGCCGTGCGTCTGACCCACCTTCCCACGGGCATCGTGGTGTTCTGCCAGACAGAGCGCAGCCAGTTCCAGAACCGGGACAACGCCATGAAGATGCTGCGGGCCAAGCTGGCGGAGCTGAAGCTGCAGCAGCACGCGGAGAAGATCAGCGATCTGAAGGGCGTGCAGATGAAGATCGAGTGGGGCAGCCAGATCCGTTCCTATGTGTTCATGCCCTACACCATGGTCAAGGATCACCGCACCAACTACGAGACCGGCAATGTCGATGCCGTGATGGATGGTGATCTGGACGGCTTCATCTTTGCTTACCTCAAGGCCGCCAGCCGCGGGGAACTGCAGGATACCTAAAATTTGTCATAAAATGTCAGAGGGACCTCGCCGTTGGGCGGGGTCCCTCTTTTGGTTACAGGTGCAGATATTTTCCGGTGATGCTGGCGGGATCGGCGGCCACCTGCTCCGGTGTGCCGCAGGCCACGATGCGTCCGCCGCTCTCGCCGCCGCCGGGGCCAAGGTCTACGAGATAGTCGGCGTTTCGGATCACATCCAGATCGTGCTCAATGACCACCACAGTGGCCCCGCTGTCGATGAGACGCTGGAACACGCCCAGCAGAGTGCGCACATCCAGCGGGTGCAGGCCGATGGTGGGCTCGTCGAATACAAACACGGTGTCAGCCTGCCCTTTGCCCATCTCGCTGGCGAGCTTGAGCCGCTGGGCCTCCCCGCCCGAAAGGCTGGGCGTGGCCTCGCCCAGAGTCAGGTAGCCCAGCCCCAGGCTGGAAAGGGTCTGCAGCCGGCTGGCCACCAGCTTGAGGTCGGAACAGGCGGCAAGGGCTTCGTCCACGCTCATCTCCATCAGGCGGGGCAGGCTCTCGGCCTGGGTGCCGTCCTTCCGGGTGCGGTAGAGGGCGGCGGCATCCTTCTGGTAGCGGGAGCCGCCGCAGTCCGGGCAGGTCTCAGGGCTGGTGCCGGCCGCGCAGCCGGTGCCGTGGCACTCGGTGCACTCCTGCTGGCGGGTGATGGTGATGTTCTTCTTGCAGCCGTGCACGGCCTCGTCAAAGCTCAGGGTGCCCAAGGGGCGAAGCAGCGCGCCGATGGGACCGATATCGCCGGCGACGTAGTGGGCACCGGCCGCGCGGGCGCAGGTGACTGCCGCGGCAAAGACGTCTGCCACGGTGGCGGCGCCGTCGAGCTTGTGGGCGTTGGCGCCAAAGGTGTTGGCAGTGATCACGTCACAGCCAGCCTTGACGTACTGACGCTGAATATCGGTGATGACCTGGGGCTCCTCAAAGTTGAGCAGCTCGGGCAGGGCGCCTGCCTTCATGCCGGCGGCCTGCAACATGGTGCCCATGCCGCCGTCCAGCAGGATGGTATTGCTCTGTCTGAAAAGTTCATTCACTTGCACAGGTCTTTCCCCTCTTTCTATACTCACAC
>ENA-UADP01000622-UADP01000622.1-human-gut-metagenome-genome-assembly--contig:-NODE-622-length-8567-cov-4.356320_pt1 | contig 8567 bp, 5 predicted proteins | sample MGYA00244263_ERZ654259 | MGnify/ENA primary metagenome ERZ654259 (study PRJEB26926, sample SAMN06165106) | human gut metagenome | biome: ENVO:00009003; feature: ENVO:2100002; material: ENVO:00002003...
CGTGGGCTCGGAGATGTGTATAAGAGACAGTGTCCGCAGCGGCTCGAAGGATCACGGTCGAGGGAATCAGATCGAGGGTAAGCTCGATAAGGGGCAGAAGGTCGTGGTGATCGAAGACCTGATTTCGACGGCGGGATCGTGTATCGAAGTGGTCGAGGCGTTGCGTGCGGCGGGTGCCGAGGTGCTGGGCGTAGTGAGCATTTTTACGTACGGTATGAAGAAAGGGTTGGAGCGGCTTGCTGCAGCCGACGTAATCAACCATAGCCTTTCGAATCTCGATGCGCTGGTCGAAGTAGCGGCCGAGGAGGGGTATATCAAGCCGGAGGATCGGCAGCGCCTGATCGCCTTCCGCGACAATCCTTCGGACGAAAGCTGGATCAACAAATAAACCGCTATGCGCCATTTAATCGACCCTACGGATCTGTCGGTCGCCGAGATCGGGCAGATCATCGCCCTGGCGGAAGACATCATCGCCAACCGGGCCAAATACAGCGAAGCCTGCAAGGGCAAAAAACTTGCGACGCTCTTCTACGAGCCTTCGACCCGCACGCGGCTGAGTTTCACTTCGGCCATGCTGGAGCTCGGCGGCAGCGTCATCGGTTTTTCGGACGCCGCTTCGTCGTCGGTGTCGAAAGGCGAAACGGTCGCCGATACGGTCCGGGTGATTCGTTGCTTCGCCGACATTATCGCCATGCGCCATTTCAAGGAGGGGGCGCCGCTGGTCGGCTCGCAGTATGCCGGTATCCCGGTCATCAACGCCGGGGACGGTAGCCACAGCCATCCGACGCAGACGCTCACCGACCTGCTGACGATCAAGCGCGAGAAGGGGCGGCTGGATCACCTGACGATCGGCTTCTGCGGCGACCTGAAATTCGGCCGCACGGTGCATTCGCTTATCAAGGCGATGTCGCGCTACGAAGGGATTCGGGTGGTGCTGATCGCCCCCGACGAGCTGCGGTTGCCCGAGTATATGCTTCATGAGATCGAAACCCAGACCGAAGGGGTGGAATTCCGCGAGGTATCGACGATGGAGGAGGTGATGCCCGAGTTGGACATTCTCTACATGACCCGCGTGCAGAAGGAGCGTTTCCTCGACGAAGAGGAGTTCAACCGCGTGAAGGACAGTTTCGTGCTGGATCCGTCGAAACTCCGCACGGCCAAGTCGGATATGATCGTGCTGCATCCGCTGCCCCGCGTGAACGAAATCACGCGTGCGGTGGACAACGATCCCCGGGCAGCCTATTTCCGGCAGGTCGAGAACGGTAAGTTCGTGCGCATGGCTCTGATCTATACGTTGCTGAAATGGGCCGAAGGCGAGAAGCTCGCCGCAGTCCCCGACCTGGCCGAGGGGATGTTCATAGACCGGAGTATGAAATGCCCCAACTCCCGGTGTATTTCGGCTACGGAGGATGTCGATCCGCTTTTTGTCAAAGCGGGAGACACCTGCCGCTGCGCTTATTGCGAGGCGAAAATCCGGTAGCGGATTTTGTCGATACAATGTCGAAATAAAACTGTCGGGATTGTTAGGTTGTCGTTGAAATTATTCGTACTTTTGTGCGAGTAAAAGGCGATGGGCCGCAGGTCCGTCGGCGGCTACGACTTCCGAAACGATGGAAAGGATTCAGATGCACCATACCCGGCGAAAGCGACAGCAGATGCTGTCGGCTCGATGTGCGGCCGGAGCGTGCAGTGTCGTTCCTGCATCGGATTTTATCGACGGAACTATGCAGGAGGGCACGAATCGGCTTCCCGCAGCAATATAATCTTGCCGCTATGACGAATTCTGTCGTAGCGGCTCTTTTTTGGTTGATTTAGTACGTTTCTTACTATGAAAGTTGGAGTAATCATGGGTTCGATCAGCGACTGGGACGTTATGTCCGACGCTGCGGCGACGCTCGCGCAATTCGGTGTGGAGTTCGAGAAGCGGGTGGTGAGCGCCCACCGCACCCCCGAACTGCTGGTGGAGTATGCCAAAACGGCCAAGTCGCGCGGACTGGAGGTAATCATCGCCGGAGCCGGAGGCGCCGCGCACCTGCCCGGCATGGTGGCCAGTATGACCGCACTTCCGGTGATCGGTGTGCCGGTCAAATCTCGAGCCCTGAACGGGCTGGATTCCTTGCTTTCGATCGTGCAGATGCCCGGCGGCGTGCCGGTTGCGACCGTAGCGATCAACGGGGCGAAGAATGCGGCCCTGATCGCCGTGTCGATCCTGGCGTTGAAGGACGAGGCGCTGGCGGCCCGTCTGGAGATGTTCCGTGCAAAACAGACTGAGGATGTACTTAAAGCGGAACTTTAGACCGATGAGTGCGGTGAAGACGATCGGAATTATCGGTGGCGGCCAGTTGGGGCTGATGATCATCGAGCAGGCGCATCTGCTGGGTGCGCGGACGATCTGCCTCGATCCGGCGGAGGATGCTCCGGCGTTTAAGATCAGCGACGAGCGGATCGTGGGCCGGTTCGACGATCCGGCGGCGCTCGAAGAGCTTTGCCGCCGCAGCGACGTGGTGACCTACGAGTTCGAGAACGTGCCGGGCGATCTGCTGGTGGCTCTCGAGCAAAAATACAATATCAAACAAGGGTTCAGGCCTCTGTTCGACTCGCAGGATCGCCTGCGGGAGAAGAGCAATGCCTGCGATCATGGATTGAAGACGCCCGCTTTCATGGCTGTCGATGACGAGGAGTCGCTGCATCGGGCCATTGCGCGAATCGGTTATCCGTGCGTGCTCAAGACCCGTACGCTGGGCTACGACGGACACGGTCAGGCGGTGCTTCGCGGCGAGGCCGACCTTGCGAAAGCCCGCGAACTGCTCGCGGTGCCCTGCATTCTGGAGGAGTTCGTCCCGTTCGATTTCGAGGCCAGCGTGGTGCTGGTGTCGGACGGAGAGCGCGTGATCTGCTTCCCGGTAGGGCGGAATATCCACAAGGACGGTATTCTGGATCTGTGCATCGTGCCGGCGGAGATGCCGGACCAGGTGCGGGAGCGGATGGTGTCCCAGAGCAAGCGTTTCATGCGCGACTGCGGTTACCGGGGGATTCTGGCTATCGAATATTTCGTGAAGGGAGACGAGGTCTATTTCAACGAAATGGCGCCGCGCCCGCACAACAGCGGACACTGGACCATCGAGGGTTCGACGACCAATCAGTTCCGGGAGCTGTGCCGTTACCTGCTCGATATGCCCCTCGAAGAGCCGCAGCTGAAGGCCCCTACCGTGATGAAAAACATCCTGGGACAGGATCTGGAGCGGGCCGAGGCGCTTGCCCGGGAGAATCGCCCCGGTGTGTATGTCCATATTTACGGCAAGACCGTTTCCAAGCCCAAGCGCAAGATGGGACACGTGACTTTCGTCGGTGTGACCGGCGAGGAGTATGCCGCCAAGTGGGCCGACAGATTTGTGAAATAAAGTCAAAAATAAGATAATGAAGAGTTACCGTATTTTCGTTGAGAAATACCCCGAATTCCGGGTCGAGGCCGAGAGCCTGCTCCGCGACCTGAATGCCAACCTGAATCTTTCGCTCGACGGCCTGCGGCTGCTGAACGTGTACGACCTGTTCGGTTTTTCGGACGAATTGCTGGAGAAGAGCCGTTACAGGGTCTTCGGCGAGGTGGTTACCGATGCCGTGACGGATTCGTGCGATCTGGGCGGCAACAGCTTTCTGGCTGTGGAGTGCCTGCCCGGACAGTTCGACCAGCGAGCGGCTTCGGCCGTGGACTGCGTGCGGTTGATCGATCCTTCGGCCGAGGTGAAGATCAAGAGTTCGAAGCTGCTGATCTTCCCTTCGAAACTTCCCAAGGAGACGATGGAGCGTATTCGTCGCTATTATATCAATGCCGTGGAGTCGCGCGAGAAGGATTTGCGGGTCCTGGACGATTTGGAAAGCGCCCCCGTGAAACCGGTGCCGGTATTGGACGGGTTCCGGGAGATGGAAGATGCGGAACTCGATGCCTACTGCAAGAAGAACGGTCTGGCGATGAATGCCGACGACCTGCGCGAAGTGGTCGAATATTTCCGGAGAGAGGGTCGCGATCCGTTCGAAACCGAGCTGCGGATTCTCGATACGTACTGGAGCGACCATTGCCGTCATACGACCTTCACGACCGAGCTGGAGAACATTACGGTCGAGGAGTCGTTCGTGAAAGACGAGATCGAAGGCACGCTGGCGCTTTACCTGAAAATCCGCCGCGAACTGGGGCGCGAGGGCAAGAGCGTCTGCTTGATGGACCTGGCGACCATCGGTGCCCGTTACCTGCGCAGCAAGGGACTGCTCGACGACCTGGAGGTGAGCGAGGAGAACAACGCATGCAGCGTTTTCGTCGATGTGGACGTCGATGACCGGACCGAGAAATGGCTCCTGCAATTCAAGAACGAAACCCATAACCACCCGACCGAGATCGAACCTTTCGGCGGAGCTTCGACCTGCCTGGGCGGTGCCATCCGCGATCCGTTGTCGGGTCGCAGCTACGTCTATCAGGCGATGCGTGTGACGGGTGCGGGAAATATCTATCAACCCGTAAGCGAAACGCTGCCCGGCAAATTGCCCCAGCGCGTCATCAGCCTCAAGGCCGCTGCCGGTTATTCGAGCTACGGCAATCAGATCGGACTGGCCACGACCCACGTCCGCGAGGTGTATCATCCCGACTATGTGGCCAAACGCCTGGAGGTCGGTGCCGTGGTCGGTGCCGTGAAAGCCGAAAACGTGCGCCGGGAGTCCCCCGTGCCGGGCGATGTGGTCCTGCTGCTCGGCGGCCGCACGGGCCGCGACGGCATCGGCGGAGCTACCGGATCGTCGAAAGAGCACAACACCAAGTCGCTGGAGACCTGCGGCAGCGAGGTGCAGAAGGGCAACGCCCCCGAAGAGCGCAAGCTGGAGCGGTTGTTCCGCCGTCCGGAAGTGACGCGCCTGATCAAGAAGTCGAACGACTTCGGTGCGGGCGGTGTGAGCGTAGCCATCGGCGAGCTGACCGACGGCCTGGATATTTACCTCGATCGCGTGCCGACCAAGTACAGCGGTCTGAATGCGACGGAGCTGGCGATCAGCGAGTCGCAGGAGCGTATGGCCGTTGTGATCGAAGCGAGTGCCGAAGAGGAGTTCAAGCGCTACTGCGCCGAGGAGAATATCGAAGTGACCCATGTGGCGGACGTGACGGACTCGCGCCGTATGCGGATGTACAACAAGGGCAAATTAGTGGTCGATCTTTCGCGCGAGTTCATCGACAGCGCAGGGGCCAAGCACTATGCCCAGGCCGCGATCGGTGCGGTCGAGGAACGCGATCCTTTCCGCCGCGAGGTGAAGGGCGGTACGCTGCGCGAAAAGATGCTTGCGAACCTGGCGGACGACAATGTCCTCTCGCAGAAGGGGCTGATCGAGATGTTCGATTCTACGATCGGCGCTTCGACCGTGCTGCTGCCTTTCGGCGGTCGTACGCAACGTTCGGAAACACAAGTGTCGGTGCAGAAGTTGCCGACGGACGGATATACCGATACGGCCAGCATTATGGCCTTCGGCTACAACCCTTTCCTGGCGTCGTGGAGTCCCTACCACGGTGCGGCCTATGCCGTCGTGGACGCTGCGGCCAAAGTCGTGGCGGCGGGTGCCCGCTACGATAAGATGCGCTATTCCTATCAGGAGTATTTCGAGCGCATGACCAAGTCGCCCCGTACGTGGGGCAAGCCGCTCGGGGCGCTGCTCGGTGCCCTGAAGATGCAGGTCGAGCTGGGACTGCCCTCGATCGGCGGCAAGGACTCGATGAGCGGTACCTTCGAGCAGATCAACGTCCCGCCTATGCTGATGGCCTTCGGTATTACGACTGTCGATGCCGGACGCGTCATCTCGACCGATTTCAAGAAGGCGGGCCATTCGATTTACCTAGTGCGTCATACCCCGCTCGAAAACCATATGCCCGATACCGGGGCGTTGAAGCGGAATTTCGATTTCGTAAGTTCGGCTATCGAGTCCGGCAAGATCGTTTCGGGCTATGCCGTCGGCTTCGGCGGTGTGGCGGAAGCGCTGGCCAAGATGTCTTTCGGCAACGGCATCGGTGCCGATGTCGAGGTGGATGAAGCGACGTTGTTCGACAACTCTTACGGTTCGATCGTGGTGGAGAGCACCGAGCCGCTCGATTTCCCGGCCGCCGAGTTGCTGGGACATACCGAGGCGGAGGAATCGCTCACGATCAACGGCGAAAAAATGCCGCTCGAAGAGCTTTACCGGGCCAATACCGAACGCTTTGCGACGGTTTATCCCGATAAGGGAATCAACCATGCGCCGGTCATGGAGGCGATGCCGGCTCTCCGCAGCTTCACCTATCCGGGCGAGGCGGTCGAGCGTCCGGTGGTTTTCATCCCCGTATTCCCGGGCAGCAACTGCGACTACGACACCGCGAAGGCCTTCCGCCGGGCGGGTGCCGAAGTGCGCAGCGAGGTGTTCTGCAACCTGACGGCGGAGGCTATTTTCGACTCGATCCGCCGGATGAAGGAGGCGATCGCTGCGTGCCATATCTTCGTGCTCTGCGGCGGCTTCTCGGCGGGCGACGAGCCGGACGGCAGCGGTAAATTCATTGCCAATGTGCTGAACAACAAGGATATTTCGGAGGAAATACATCGTCTGCTCGACCGGGGCGGCCTGATTCTGGGCATCTGCAACGGCTTCCAGGCGCTGGTCAAGTCGGGCCTGCTGCCCTACGGACGGCTGGGCCTGGTGACCAAAGAGTCGCCGACGCTCTTCCGCAACGACATCAACCGTCATGTGTCGCAGATTGTTTCGACCCGCGTGGCGACGACCAACTCCCCGTGGCTGTCGAGTTTCTCGGTGGGCGATATCCATTCGATCGCCGTGAGCCACGGCGAGGGCAAGTTCGTCGTGAACGAGCCTCTGGCCCGCGAGCTGTTCGAGAACGGGCAGGTGGCGTTCCAGTATGTCGATGCCGAAGGCCGCGTGACGGCCGAAGCCCCGTACAATCCCAACGGATCGTATTATGCGATCGAGGGTATCGTGAGCCGCGACGGGCAGATACTCGGTAAGATGGGCCATACGGAGCGTTACGGGGAGAACCTCTTTAAGAACATCGCCGGAGAGAAGGTGCAGGACATCTTCACGAATGCGGTGAACTATTTCCGGAAAACAAAATAACAATTATAAAATACCAACCACTATGCAACAAGGCGAAATGCTTTACGAGGGTAAGGCCAAACAGGTTTTCCTGACGGACGATCCGGATATGATCCTGATTCACTACAAGGATGCGGCGACGGCGTTCAACAACATCAAAAAGGCCACGATCGAGAACAAGGGCGTGCTGAACAACCGGATCTCGACCCTGATCTTCGAATATCTCAACAAGCAGGGGATCAAGACTCACTACGTGAAGACCCTGAACGACCGCGACCAGTTGTGCCGCCGTGTGCGGATCATTCCGCTGGAGGTGATCGTCCGCAACGTCATCGCCGGCTCGATGGCCCAGCGTCTGGGTATCGAGGAGGGAACGAAGCCTTCGAACGTGATTTTCGACATCTGTTACAAGAACGACGAGCTGGGCGATCCGCTGATCAACGATCATCATGCGGTGGCGCTGGGTGTCGTAACCTATGACGAGTTGAAACAGATTTATGCCATGACCGCCCGGATCAACGAGGTGCTCAAGGAGCTTTTCGCCAAGATGAATATCAACCTGATCGACTTCAAGATCGAGTTCGGCCGCACGTCGGACGGCGAGATCGTTCTGGCGGACGAGGTGTCGCCCGATACCTGCCGGCTGTGGGATATGGCTACCAACGAGAAGCTCGACAAGGATCGCTTCCGTCGTGACTTGGGTAAGGTGCGCGAGGCTTACGAGGAGATCCTGGCCCGTCTGGAAAAAGTAATCAAATAAGTTCCGATGCACAAAGAGAGCATAATGCAGCCGATCTGCGACCGGGAGCTGCACGAGGAGTGCGGCGTTTTCGGCGTCGTGGGAGTGCCCGACGCAGCTAACCTGACCTACTACGGCCTTCATTCCCTGCAACATCGCGGGCAGGAAGGGTGCGGTATCGTAAGCGTTTCGAAGGAAGGGGCGATGCGGCGTGTTCGGGGCGAAGGACTTGTTACGGAGGTGTTCAACGAAGCCAAGCTGGCAAACCTTGCGGGCGATATGGCCATCGGTCATGTCCGTTATTCGACGGCCGGTGGCGGCGGGACGGAGAATATACAGCCTTTTCTGTTCCATCATAATACGGGTGATTTCGCATTGGCCCACAACGGAAATATCGTCAATGCGGATCTGCTGCGCAACTACCTGGAGAACAAGGGCAGTCTTTTCCAGTCCACTTCGGACAGCGAAGTGTTCGCCCACCTGATCAAAAAGGAGGTACGCAACCACAACCGGCCCCGTATCTATTCGATCATCGAGGCGCTCAATATGCTCGAAGGAGCGTTCGCGTTTCTGGTGATGACGGCCAACCGCATCTATGCCTGCCGTGACAAACACGGTCTGCGGCCCTTGTCGATCGGCAAGTTGGGAGGCGGCTATGTCGTCAGCAGCGAAACCTGTGCTTTCGAGGTGGTGGGTGCCGAATTCGTGCGTGACGTAGAGC
>ENA-UADP01000627-UADP01000627.1-human-gut-metagenome-genome-assembly--contig:-NODE-627-length-8482-cov-4.191883_pt1 | contig 8482 bp, 11 predicted proteins | sample MGYA00244263_ERZ654259 | MGnify/ENA primary metagenome ERZ654259 (study PRJEB26926, sample SAMN06165106) | human gut metagenome | biome: ENVO:00009003; feature: ENVO:2100002; material: ENVO:00002003...
CGAGATCTAGTACGGTCTCGTGGGCTCGGAGATGTGTATAAGAGACAGGACCAGACGCGTGCGCCGCTTGTGACAGTGATCGTGCGCAGTTCCGTGTCTGTGTAGTCGCCCGCGTCCTTATCTCCGGCGCGAAGCAGCACCGCCTTTGCGCGTTCGACATGGACCGCAGGAAGGCCGGTCAGACCGCCCGCGATCAATGCGTCGTGGGTGGCTAAAATTGCCGCCCACAGATGCAGCTGCTGCTGCGCTTCTTCCTGCTTGTTCAGTTCTCTGGCTGCTGTCAGATTCATGCTTTCCCCTCCTTACAGGTAAGAGCCGCTTACGCCGTACAGCGCGATGGTGTCGCTGGTGCTCGCCTTCGTCAGTTTTACACGGACGCCCACAGCCCACTTCGTTGCCGTCTTCGTCTTGTTCGTGAACAGGTGCTTGCGGCCAGGGGTGACGGTCTCCCACGTCGGCGTGGCGTCCTTCGCGTTGTTGCACGCCTCCACGGTCAGATTGTTCTCCGCGCCCAAAAAGCGCGCGGAAATAAGGATCTTTTCGGCCATGGCGTCCGTTTCGATGGCGTCGCGCTGCACGCTGATCATCGTGATGCTGCGGGAGAAGGTCACGACGCGCGTCGCGCTGTTTCCCGCACTGTCGGTGACGGTGATCGTCATGCTGTGTTCACCAGCAGCCAGCGCCGCAAACTGTGCGGCCGTCAGGCCGAAGGTGTAGGTCTTTCCGCGCTCCGCGTCCGCAATGGTGCGCACCTCGCTGCCGTCCAGCGCCTCCACGATGGTCAAGGTGTCGCCGTTGTCCACATCGCCCACGGTGTAGGCTCTGGATGGGGGCGACGTCACCGCGCCCAGGTTGGCGTCGGCTCCGGAAACGGTCGGGTCGGCGTTGTGCGTTACGGTCTTGGCCTGGCTCGTCGTATAGGTGCTGTACGCATCCTTGCTATCCTTCGCGCGGACGCGCCACTGTACGCTGTCCATCGCCGTGGTGATGCCGGTGTCGGTAAAGCTGGTGTTGCTGCCGGTGTAGATCGTGGCCCATGCGTTCGTGTTGTTGCTCCAGCGGTCCAGCTGGTAGGTGATGTCGTCGCTTTCCGGGTCGGTGGACGCCGCCCAGCTGATCGCTGCGTCTTTCCCGCTCTTTACGCTGTCCGGTACGGTGATGCCGGGGGGCGTAGTCGGGGCCTGATTCCACTGAATCGTGTAGTAGCCTTCGGAGTCAGGCTCGTCAGATACCAAGGTATCAGAGGACAGATTACAAAGCGGCAGGACGCCGACGATGCCGTAGTACGCGTAGTAGGTGCTCACGCTGCCGTCCGTGCTGACGTAGCGAACGTAGTCCGCGTAGCCAGAGTACGGGGACCGCAGCCGCCAGAACCAGTTGTCCGCGCTGCTGGGGTTGTTGGTATAGTTGCTGTTTGCGATGGCCTGCGGCGTGCAGGTGCGCAGGCGGGAGCTGTTGTTGCTGTTGAACAGCGCCAGAAGCGATCCCTCGGCGATGCCGTTCTCAGAGCCGAGGCCCACTTCCTGCTTGGACGGCAGGAAGAAGTCGTCGGTCACGGTTTCGCTGCCGCCGCCGTCCGTTGTGGGCTTCGCCACGGTCAGCGTGGTTGGCAGGATCGCAGCCAGGAACTGTGGAGAAAAGCCGGTCTTGAAGCCCGCCTCGGTGTCGTATGCGTTGTAGCCGCTCCAGACGTAGCTGGAGCCGGGCGCGCGGTCGTAGCTGTGCTGCGCCTGGTACCAGTTGGTGCCGGACTTGTTCAGCCACTGGCGGATATTCGCCAGGCTGTAGCGGTTGTTCCCGTAGTTCTGCCGGTCGCTGTTGCCGCCGCTCTCCTTCGCGTCGAAGGCTTTCAGGCACAGGATCTTTTCCGCGGCCAGCGTCGTGCTGTTTGCGGGATAGCCCGCGTGATTTTTGTCCGCGATCTGGAAGCCCACGGGGACGCCGTAATACTTCGACAGCGGGTCGCGTACCTTAGCACCCACGGCCAGAGTGTTGATCTTCTTGGACATGTTCGGGTCTCCTTTCAAATATTGATAGGAATTGCTGATCGTATTTCGCCACCAGCTGCCTGCAATCCCCGTGCAGGGCATGGGCGCGCCAGCTGGTGTAGCTCTCCGCGATCTTCTCGCGGTCGATCTCGCCGCGCTGGTAAAGCGCGGCATACTTTCGCAGTTTCCGCTTCATGCGGTCCCTGCTGGATTTGCGCACCTTGCGGATCACACGCCCGGCGTCGTCGATGTAGGTGTGGAAGCCCAGGAAGTCCAGACCGTTGCGCAGCGGGAAGATGTTTGTCTTTTTATTCAGCTCCAGCCCGCGCTCGGCCAGGTGCTGCCGGATCACCACCAGGGCCTCCTGCAGCCGTTCCTTGCTCTCACAGATGATGTAGAAGTCGTCCATATATCGGCCGTAATACCGGAAGCGCAGCTGCTCTTTGCAGAGGTGATCCAGCTGATTCAGATATAGCAGCGCAAAGATTTGGGACGATTGATTCCCGATGGGGATGCCCAGCGGGTCCGGCGCGCTGTCAATGATCTGGTAGGCAAGCGTCAGACAGTCAGGATCGTGCAGATACTTCGCAACGTCCTTTTTCAGCACGTCGGGCCGGATGGATTGGAAGTAGTGGCGGACGTCCGCTTTCAGTACCCAGCCGTCAGCAGAAAAGCCGTTTTTGCGGTAGTATTCACGCATGAAGTCGCGCAGCCGATTCAGCCCGAAGTGCGTGCCTTTGCCCACCTGGCTGCCGTAGTTGTCCAGGATGAAGGGCTTGGTCAGCGCGTCATACAGGACCTGATCACAGAAGGCGTGCTGGACGATTTTGTCCTTGAAGCTGTTCGTCTGGATCAGGCGGCGCTTCGGCTCGTAGACGTAGAACGCGCGATAGCCGCCCGGCCGGTAGGTCTTGGTCTGCAATTCTCGCTGGATCAGCGCGACGGCTTCCAGCGCCGACGCTTCCACCTTGGCGACGCTGTTCTTCCACCGCTTGCCGCGGCGCGCTTTCAGATACGCGTCGTACAGGTTTCCCCATTCACATATTTTTTCTTAGTCTTTGCCCATAGTGGTGAAGCACCGCTGGCAGCCCAGCGCCGCGCAGCTGCGTGGTGCCAGGCGTCGGTGCTATGTGTTTATCCTCCTTCCGTTGGATAGGATAGGCTTTCCTTTGATGATGGGCCTCTGCTTTCGCCGCACGGGCTACTCGGTCTCGGTAAATCCATCGAAGCGGCAGGACGCCGACGTTGCCGTTGTACGCGTTGTTGTTGTTCTCGCTGCCGTCCGTGCTGACGTTGCGAACGTTGTTCGCGTTGCCAGAGTTCGGGGACCGCAGCCGCCAGTTCCAGTGCATATAAAGCCTACCCTTTCGGTTTTGCGGGTCTCTATCTGAATCGCGCGGCGTCTTTCTTCCTCCAGGCCGCCGTCATGTACTTCACGTCCAGCACCCGCTTCGTCCAGAACTCGCAGGCGCGGTTGTCGATCTGCCCGTGGTTCTTTGCGATGTCCAGGAAGATCAGCAGCATCTTGCAGCCTGTCAGTGCAGACGTTTGCAGGTCGAAGCGCGCCATGCACAGGTTGGCGCGCCGTCGCGGGTCGGTTTCGATGGTGGGGTTGATCTCGTTTGCTTCCACGATGGCCTCCAGAACGTCCAGCGCCTTCTCGTCAATCCGGTTGGATAGCGTGAAGCGAAGCCGTTTGTCGAACTTCTTCGTCCGGCTCATGGTCTCGTCCACCAGGTCTCTGGCCTTCGTGATGATCGTCAGCTCCTGGTCTTTGCGCTCGCTCAATACAGGCACCTTCTTTCGCGGATAATAGCAACGGTTTCAGCCGTTGGCCCTTCGATTTCATACACGCCGCCGCCCAGGATGCGCACCTCCGCAGGTGCGCCGTCCGGCCCGGTCCCGCAGATGCGAAGCGGGCCGCCCTCGCAGGGGCAGGGCATAGCGATTTCAGTAATAAGGGATGCGATCAGGCAGCTGGCCTCGCTGTCGCTGCAGGCGATCCTGATCATGCGGAAATGTACTGGCCCGATTTGTTCCAGACGCCGTCCGCCACGGAGACGTTGGACAGCGCAGCGAAGTCCAGGGCGAAGTTGATGCCGCCCGGCATGTCTCCGCTGATCAGGTCCGTCAGCAGGTCGATGCTGTTCTGATAACTGTTCAGCAGCTCCTGCAGGCCCTGAATGTCCGCGATCACATGACTGTGCGTCACCAGGGCGTACTTCTCCAGCTCCTTGCGGCGGACCAGCCCTTCCGGACTGATCACGGCCGTAACGTTGGCGACATTGCTGACGATCATGCTGATCTCCATCGTCAGCAGCTTGCCGACCACATCTCCGGCCGCACGCATCTGCACGGGATCGTCCTGCATGGGGACGTAGCAATAGACCACATCGCCCTCGTCGGGATCAGACGCCAGCAGCGCAACTTCCTTGGCAAGAAACGCCGTTTCCACGTCGTTGGACAGCACCTGCAGTACGACCTTGACTTCGCCCGCCGCGGGGGTGCTGATGGCGACGATGGTCGCGTCCATAACGTAGGACGCCAGCGCCGTCATGCTGGCGGGTGGGGTCCCCGCGGGCAGGTCGCCGCTGCCGATCTGTGCGCCCGTGATGTTCAGGGTGCTGTTCGTTGCCAGGATTTTGCCCAGCAGCGCACGGCCCTTTTCGGTGATAACAGATCCTTCTGCCATGTTTTAGTCCTCCTTTGTTTTGATCTGCATTGTGATTTCCTCAAACAGCGCCACGCCGATGCCGAAGCGGCCCGCGGTGGCGAAGCTGTTCGTGTATGGCGGGATGGTCAGCGTGATGTCCTCCAGAAGCGTGGCCCCCGCATAGACCGTGCCGCCCGTCTTCACCGGCGTGCGGAAGTAAATCTCTTTTCCGACGCCCGCGGCCATGATCCGCTTGATGATCGGCGCAGTGTTTGCTGCATACGCGATATACTCCGGCGCGATGTCGGCTTCGTCCATGATCACGCGGCACTTCGCGGGGAACAGCTCGACGACCTCCACCTGCTCCGGATCAATGTCGAACAGCACACTGGTGGCCGTGATGATGGTGTCCACATCGCCGCCAGACAGCAGCGCCGTGACTTTTACCTTGATCATCAGGCGATAGAAGCGGTCGTCGGCTCCGTCTCTCCGGACGCCGAAGTTCCGGCCCATGCGGTCCAGCGTCGTGCCCTTGGCGTTGTCGATCCCACGCCAGACGGCGATCACCTGCAGCGTGTCTTCCACGCCCCACAGAGCGGACGCGAACAGCTGGAACAGCTTGCCGATCAGGCTGTCGGGGTCCTTCGTGTAGGCTCCGGTCAGCTTCTCCAGCATTTTAAGCACCAGAACGATCACGTCACGATCACCACCTTGTCCGTGCCGGTGATTGCCTTCTTCCTGGCGTCGATGGTGATGTTGTTCTTGCTCCAGGTCTTGCCGTCCGTGCTGACTTTCAGCGTATAGTCCACCACGCCCGGCGTGTTATTCACAGGGCACATCAGCCGGTTATAATAGACCGTCTCACCGATGGCGAGACCGCTTTCCGCGATGTCCCCGGCCGCGCTGCCGATGTACTCAACGATGGCAGCCTTCAATGCTGCATCGCCCGCGTAGGCGTCGGATGTCACCAGGTCGCTGATCTGCACATAGATCAGCACCGGCGTCGGGCGGGAGAACTTGATCGTCCGCAGCTTGCCGCTGGCGTCCAGCACCTGCGCTGATTGCCCGCCGTAGGTCTGGATGCCCGCAGCCTTCCGCGCGTGGATGGCCGCCGCTATATTGGCGTCGGTGCCGCCGTAGACGATGGCCTCGATGCTGTGCGGCGGCAGGCCGTCGCTGTCCGTCTCGTCCGTCTCGTTCTCCCACACGACAGCGGTGACGATGCCTGGCACCTCCAGCAGTTGTGCGCGGATGGCGTCTGTGTTGCTGCCGCCCGGCTTGTCCACGCTCGACAGGTATCGCTCGCGGAACTCCTGATCCGTTTCGCGGTTTCTGCCGCCCACGGTTGCCGCAGCGTTGGTGACGCTGATTGCAGCCGCCAGAGGTGTGACAACGGTGTCAATCGTCCCCGCGGCCACATTTCCGTCCGGTCCTGCCTCAAACGCCTGGATCGGCACAGTGGCCGTGCCGCTGCTGCCGATGGTCACGTCCTCCAGAGTTACGAAGCGTTGATTGTTGCGCGCCTGCACGATGAAGCCTGCGTAGATCGTCGCACCGGCGTCGCCGGTGATCGTGATGCTGCCGGTCGCTTTCTGCGCCGCCAGCACGCGGATGCCGATAAACGCGCCCAGACGGGCCAGGCTGACGCCCGCAGCTGTGTCGATGAAGCCGCTGTTGTAGACGTCCTCGGCCAGCTGCCAGGTCAGACCGGCAAACCACGCGAAGATGCGCAGGAAGATGCCCAGCGGGCTGCGAACGGACAGGTTGGCGGTGCTGCCGAACAGCTCCTTCGCCTTTACCTCGAAGGCGTCCAGCAGGTCCGCATAACTCGGCCGAAGGAATCCGCGTTCAGTTAATCCCCAGTTGTCGTTCACGCTTTCACCTCCAGACTGATGGGGGTCCCATCTTTCAGCCGTCCGGTGAAGGTTGCGGCGATGCTGCGGCCGCTGCGCGTCACGGTCAGGCTGTCGATGTATTGCACGTTGGTCTCCTGGAAGATCGCCGTGCGGAGGACGGTTTCAGCGTCGCCGTCACCGTCCCCGATGATTTGGTCATAGTCGGTGCCGTGGTCTGTGTCCAGGAACCACTCACCCTTGAAGGTCTCCAGCGTCAGTCGGACGCATTGGGCGACGGTTTCGGCGTCGCCGATCAGCTCCAGACTTCCGCTGTCGTCCAGTACCAGGTCTTGCGTCTCTTGGTCAATTTTCAGTGTGATGTTCTCCATTTGGCCTCCTTACTGCGGGCCGCCCGTCGTGCCGCCGCTATCGCCTGGATGCGTGTGCGTCGTCATTTCAATGCCGCCAGCTGATAGTGTGCCGGTCACGGTGACGTTGCCGTTGATCTTCACACCATCGGCAGAAACGGCGATATAGGTGCCGCCAGCCGCCACCACGACGGCGTTGCCAGGCAGGCCGGTCGGAGCCTTTCCGTCCGGGCAGACGCCACCGACGAACAGCCCGTCCTCCGGCGCGTGATTGCGGGCCGTGTTCGGCTCCGCCTCCGCGCCGGTTTGAAGAACTGCATCGGCGTCGAAGTCCGACACGATTACCCAGCCGACGTCGCCGCGCTTGTACCACGGGCGGATCGTGAACTCGCCCGCACACAGGCAGGCGACGCGTAGCCCCATCAGCGGGGCCGCGCTGGCGTACTGGCCGTCGATGCTCTCTTTCACCAGCGGCTGCACGTCCACGGTCATTTTGTCAGGATAAAAAGCCAGGACCTTGACAGGCATGGAGACGCGGACGCCCGCCCTGTTCTTCTCGCTCTCAGCGGCGCGCAGGTCTGATTGTTTACTTCCGTAACTCATGCCGGTTTTACCTCCACGGTAGTTTTCCAGTTGCCGGACCGCGTTCCCTCATGGACGCCAGAGACCACCATGAAGGTGCCGTTGGTCTGGCTGTCGCGGATCACGATCTTGTCGGCGACGCCGATGTGATAATTCAGCAGACAGTCGCGGGACAGGTTGCCCTCGTCTTCTGCCTGCTGGCTGCGTGTCTTCTCCGTCGCCGTGGTCTTCGTGTTGATGTTCTGGCTCTCTGATGTCGATGCCGATTTCAGCAGGCCCGTCTGCGGCGTCAGCAGATAGCCGGTCGTGATCCCTTCCTCTGGCGGGTTTATGATGATCTGCCCGCAGCGGATCACCAGCCTGGACTTGCAGTCGCTGCAGGCGATCTCTGTCAGCACGTCTTTCAGCTTCCCGCGGCAGACGCGGCAGCCTGGGTAGTGCTTGTTCTCTGCCAGCTTCACCATCGCCACCTCCACGCCGAAGATGTTCAGCAGGTCGTCGATGATGTCCTTGGCGTACATTCCCGCCTTGTATGTCTTGTTGACATAGGTGCCCAGCCATTCCTCCAGGCAGTCGGCCGCCGTGATCTTGGTGATGATGTCCAGGTTTTCGTGCTGGTGGGAATAGTCCGCGATAGCGCCGACGAAGATGCAGCCGACGTCGCCCTTGTAGCCCGCGGTGATAATGACGGCGTCGCCTTTTTTCAGCGACGCCCTTGTAGACGGAGACAGGTTGTAGACCTCCAGCTGGGCGGTCGATACCTTCGCGCGATCCTCGAACTGCACCTTGAAGGAAAAGTTCAGCCCGTCCAGCGTGTATTGATTGCCGCCCAGCGTCAGGGTGGCCTGTCTTAGCCACATGCGCATCAGCTCTCACCCCCTGGCCGGTCGAACAGATACAGGCGCACCTTCGTGCCGAAGTTGTCGTAGGTGATCGTGTCAATCTCGTCGCCGGTCAGGCACAGCGGGCAGATCACCGGCAGCGGGTAGCGTTCGTCGTTGAAGGCTTCAAACAGCGGCTTGCCGTAGCGAAGCACTTCGCCGTAGACCAGCGGCG
>ENA-UADP01000644-UADP01000644.1-human-gut-metagenome-genome-assembly--contig:-NODE-644-length-8377-cov-3.238524_pt1 | contig 8377 bp, 6 predicted proteins | sample MGYA00244263_ERZ654259 | MGnify/ENA primary metagenome ERZ654259 (study PRJEB26926, sample SAMN06165106) | human gut metagenome | biome: ENVO:00009003; feature: ENVO:2100002; material: ENVO:00002003...
AAAAGCCTCAGCGTAGCCCGCTACGCCTGCGTTTTTATACCAGCACACTCGAATCCGCATCCTACGCGATTGATATAGTTATTTACGAAACACTGTACTAGAGCGTGTCTGAAAGCAGGAATAAAGAGCTGTAAAATAATTTTAAATTTGTAATATCAGATAACTTATAAAGAAATATTTAACGCTGTCCACAGCAGAAAAAGGCTGTGGACAGCGTTGCATATCAGGCTGAATCGCGGCCGCATGTTACTTTTGTAATAAATTCATGCGGTATCACAGGCAGATAAAAAACAGAAAGAGGTAAACTCTGGCTGACTGCCCTAATTGGCAGACGTGCGAAAAAGAAAGGAGAGTCCGATATGGCAGTATTTACAGTCAATGGACAAAAGGTCGAACCGACCGGAAATCAGAAACTACTGCGCTTTTTGAGGGATGAACTTCATCTGACTTCAGTGAAGGACGGCTGCAGTGAAGGAGCCTGCGGAGCCTGTACAGTTATAATTGACGGAAAAACATGCAAGGCATGTGTGCCGGACACAGATTTACTGGATGGCAGGACAGTGATCACAGTAGAAGGACTGACTGAATGGGAGAGGGAAGTCTATACCTACGCTTATGGAAAAGCAGGTGCTGTTCAGTGTGGATTCTGTATTCCGGGTATGGTAATGTGTACAAAGGCTCTTCTGGACGTGAACAAAGAGCCCACAGATGATGAGATTAAATATGCACTGCGCAATAACTATTGCCGCTGCACGGGCTATGTAAAAATTATGGATGCAGTAAGGCTGGCTGCGAAAGTTTTAAAGACGGGTGTGATTCCGGATGATCTGGATCCGGACTGGAATATAGGACATAGAGTATCCAGAGTGGATGTGGAGGAGAAAGTACTGGGAACCGGCAAATATCCGGATGATTTTTACTTTGACGGAATGCTGTATGGGGTGGCACTCAGAAGTAAATATCCACGTGCACGTGTACTTGAGATCGATACAGCAGCAGCAAAGGCACTTTCCGGGGTAGAAGCGGTATTAACAGCAGAGGACATTCCGGGAGAGAATAAGATCGGACATCTGAAACATGATCAGTATTCACTGATACCTGTAGGGGGTCTGACACATTATCTTGGAGATGCCATTGCCGTTATTGCTGCAAAAGACAGAGAAACAGCTGAGAAAGCTAAGAAACTGATCAAAGTAAAATATGAAGTGCTGCCTCATATTCGTACAATTGAGGAAGCAGCGGCAGAGGATGCACCGAAGGTATTTGATGAAGAAGAAAATAATATCTGTGCACATAAACATATCAGCAGAGGAAATGCAGATGAAGCAATCCGTAATTCCAAATATGTGATCAGTCATCATTTTGAAACCCCATGGACAGAACATGCATTTCTTGAGCCTGAGTGCGCAGTGGCTTTGTATGATGAGGACGGAGATATTTTCGTATATTCCACAGATCAGTCTGCACACCAGACATTACATGAGTGTTCCCTGTTACTTGGAACGGACAGAGTAAAGGTACAGAATGCACTTGTAGGCGGCGGATTCGGCGGAAAGGAAGATATGACAGTACAGCATCTGGCTGCGCTGCTCACTTATGCTACTAAGAAACCGGTGAAGATGAAACTGACCAGAGCAGAATCCCTGCTGGTTCATCCGAAGCGTCATCCGTTTTATATGGATATGACCATGGGCTGCGATGAGAACGGCAATATCATGGGGGTAAAAGCGAAAGTAGCATCAGATACAGGTGCATTTGCCTCACTTGGCGGTCCTGTGCTGGAACGTGCATGTACTCATGCGGCAGGTCCCTATCATTATGAGAATTTCGAGATTGAAGGAACTGCTTATTATACCAACAATCCGCCTGCCGGAGCGTTTCGCGGTTTTGGTGTAACCCAGACCTGTTTTGCAACAGAAACCCTACTGAATATGATGGCAGACAAAGTAGGTATCACTCCATGGGAAATCCGTTACCGCAATGCGATCCGTCCCGGTGAGACGCTTCCGAATGGTCAGATCGTAGATAATTCCACAGGTCTTGTGGAGACACTGGAAGCTGTAAAGAAGAAGTATGATGCTGCTCTGGAAGAAGGAAAACCGGTGGGAATCGGCTGCGCCATGAAGAATGCCGGTGTCGGTGTCGGTATCCCGGATACAGGCCGCGTGAAACTCGTATTTGAGAAAGATAAAAAGCTGCACATCTATTCCGGTGCTTCCTGTATCGGCCAGGGACTTGGTACAGTCCTGACACAGATGGTAGTCACCAATACAGATCTGAAGCATGAAGATATTGTATATGAGAGAAGTAATACCTGGTTCGCACCGGATTCAGGTACAACTTCCGGCTCCAGACAGACTCTGGTAACAGGAGAAGCCTGCCGCAGAGCCTGCGATAAGGTTATGGAGGACCGCAATGCAGGTAAGACCATTGATGATGTGATCGGTAAAATTTATTATGGGGAATATCTTGCAAAGACAGATCCTCTTGGCGCAAATGTGCCGAATCCTGTTTCCCATGTAGCCTACGGCTATGCGACGCAGATGTGTATCCTGGATAAAAAAACAGGTAAGATTGAGGAAATGGTTGCTGCACATGATGTGGGCAAGGCAGTCAATCCACTGTCTTGTGAAGGTCAGATTGAGGGCGGCGTAGTGATGTCCATAGGATTTGCACTGAGAGAGCATTATCCGATCGATGAGAACTGTAAACCAATTGACAAGTATGGATCTCTTGGTCTGTTCCGCTCTCATGAGATTCCGAAAATCGATGCCATCGTTGTTGACAAACCGGGACTGAATGTAGCCTGTGGTGCCATTGGAATCGGTGAGATCACCTCTATCCCAACTGCACCTGCAATTGCAGATGCATATTTCAGATGGAATGGTGAAAGACAGTATAGTCTTCCTCTGACCGGAACACCATATGAAAGGAAGTGCTGAATATGGCAGTAAAGAAGAAATTTCCATATCGCGCGGCTGTAGTTGCATGTAATGGGGGATGCAGATCAGCCGAAGGTGAGGCCGGCTGTGCAGATGGATGTATCGGATGTAAAGCCTGTATAGATAAATGTAAATTCGGAGCCATTTCCATCAATGAGTATGGTGTGGCGGAAGTGGATGAGGAGAAATGCATTGGCTGTGGCGCCTGTGCGAAAGTCTGCCCACAGAAAGTGATCCATGTCCATGAGTGTGCAAACTACATTGTGGTAAAATGTTCCAATAAGAAAAAAGGTGCAGAAGCAAAGAAGCAATGTAACGTCAGCTGTATCGGCTGTGGAATCTGCGAGAAGACCTGCACAGCCGGTGCGATAAAAGTAAAAGACAACTGTGCAGTGATCGAGGAATCCATATGTCTGAGCTGTGGTATGTGCGCAGTGAAATGCCCAAGACACGTTATCCATGACCTGCATGGAATATTGACAGAAATACGTTAAGTAAATCAGGTTACTGTTCACTTTGTTCTTAGTAATACATTACAAAGGATATTCTCAGTGAACAGTAACCCAATCAAACAACTTCGTTAATAGGAAAATAATACGTAAAAATTGAATAAAAGATTGCAATTTCATATCCAAATATGCTATACTTAAATCAGAAAACAGATAACAATTATGCAAATAAAAAGTAAATTCGCCTGATGTCAGAAAAAAGGTGAAGGAAAGTAGCATGGTTCGGAGCCGGACATAAGTCCTGAGGGGAACAGACAGATACCTTGGGGTGTGTCCGGCTCCTTCTATATAATAACCAAAAATAAATACAGAGAAGGTGAAAACATGATTGGAAAGAGTGTTCCAAGAGTAGATGCCTATGACAAAGTTACAGGACGTGCAAAATTTACTGATGACCTGGTTCCTGCCAACTGTCTGGTGGCAAAAATCTATCACGCAAAGATCGGAAACGGTATCGTAAAATCAATCGATACCAGTAAAGCAGAGGCTCTGGACGGCGTAGTAAAAGTGGTTACTTTTAAAGACGTACCGAATCATTGTTATCCTACGCCGGGACATCCCTGGTCTGTGGAGCTGGCACATCAGGATGTTGCAGACCGCAATATCCTTACCGGAAGAGTCCGTTATTACGGAGATGATATTGCTGCTGTAGTGGCAGAAGATGAAATCACAGCCCAGAGGGCATTGCGCCTGATCGAAGTTGAATATGAAGAATATCCGGTAGAAATCCATCCGCGTAAATCCATGTATGGAAGCAAACCGCCAATCCATCTCGATAAAAAGGACAATGTACTTGTCCGTTCCAATTACTTTATCGGAAATGTGGAAGAAGGGCTGAAGGAATCCGAAACAGTTATAAAACGCAGTTATAAAACCCCGATCGTGCAGCACTGCCACATTGAGAATCCTATTTCCTGTGCATACATGGAAAATGGCAGGATCATAGTTGTGACTTCCACTCAGATTCCGCATATTGTCCGGCGTGTGATCGGGCAGGCTCTTGGAATCCCATGGGGAAAGATCAGAGTCATTAAGCCATACATAGGTGGAGGATTCGGAAATAAGCAGGATGTGCTGTATGAACCGTTAAATGCGTTTCTTACCACGCAGGTTGGCGGCAGACCGGTCAAACTCGATATAACCAGAGAGGAAACTTTCTGCAACACCAGAACCCGCCATTCTATTGAGTATGATCTGACGGCAGGTGTTGACAGTGAGGGGCATCTTCTGGCAAAGGATATGCTGGCTATTTCCAATCAGGGAGCATATGCCTCCCATGGACACGCCATAGCAGCCAATGGTCTGACTGCCTGGAGGCTGCAGTACGCATGTCCGAATATCAAAGGAGAGGCATATACTGTCTATACGAATACACCGGTAGGCGGAGCGATGCGTGGATACGGGATCCCGCAGGTATGTTTTGCAATTGAGTGCTTTATGGATGATATTGCAAAAGAGATCGGGATGGATCCTCTGGAGTTCAGAAAGAAAAATCTTATCAAAGGATATTATGAGGATGCTTACCTGAAGCCGATCGCAGCAAACACCAACGGGATTTTTGAATGTCTGGAAAAAGGTGCAGATTATATCCACTGGGAAGAAAAACGAAAAGAATATACAAACCAGACAGGTAATATCCGCAGAGGCGTCGGAATGTCACTTTTCTCCTATAAGACAGGTGTATGGCCGATTTCACTGGAAATTGCAGGTGCAAGAATGACTCTGAATCAGGATGGAAGTGTTGGCCTGATGCTGGGAGCTACTGAAATCGGTCAGGGTGCTGATACGGTATTTTTCCAGATGGCGGCTGAGGTTTTAAATATGGATATCAGTGATATTCATATCCAGACAGTCCAGGATACTGATGTAACGCCATTTGATACCGGTGCCTATGCATCCAGACAGTCGTTTGTAACAGGAACAGTTGTTAAAGACTGCGCAAATCTTCTGAAGAAAAAGATTCTGGATTATGCAAAAGAGCTGTTGCCTGAAGAGACAAGGAAACTGAGGCTTGATCATGGGTGGATCATGGCAGGAAAAGATCCTGCAATATCTCTTGGAAATCTTGCATTGGAAAGTTATTACAGTCTTGGCAATTCTTCTGTTATTACAGCAGAGGTTTCCGAGCAGGTAAAGAAAAATACGATTGCCACAGGATGCTGCTTTGCTGAAGTGGAAGTCGATATAAAGCTTGGCAAGATCAAAATCCTTCATATCATTAATGTGCATGACAGCGGGAAGCTTATTAATCCGAAACTGGCTGAAATGCAGGTACAGGGCGGTATGTCTATGGGAATTGGATACGGTCTGTCGGAGCAGCTCATTCTGGATGAGAAAACAGGAAGACCACTGAACGGAACCCTGCTGGACTATAAACTGATGACAATGATGGATACTCCTGATATCAAGGCGGATTTTGTGGAACTTGATGATCCGATTGGACCTTTCGGAAACAAAGCACTGGGTGAACCGCCGGCAATTCCGGGTGCACCGGCAATCCGTAATGCAGTACTTCATGCAACAGGTGTAGCCTTTAATGAAAATCCTCTGACACCACAGAGACTGATCTATGGCTTTATAAAGGCCGGACTTATTTAGAGGGGAGGGGATTTTATGTACGATATTGAGAACTATTATCAGGCTGAAAGTGTAAAAGATGCTGTGAGATTACTGAATGAACATCCGGATGCCAGGATCATTTCCGGAGGAAGTGATGTGCTGATCAAAATCCGGGAGGGAAAATTTGCCGGAACTTCTCTGGTGAGTATCCATGGGATCAAAGAAATCCAGGGTGTAAAAATGGCGGATAACGGAGATATTTATATTGGTGCTGGAACTGTCTTCTCACATATAACAAATGATGCAATTATCAGGAAATATATTCCGGTTCTTGGCGAGGCTGTAGATCAGGTAGGAGGACCACAGGTACGAAATATTGGTACTATCGGTGGAAACATCTGCAACGGAGCAGTCAGTGCGGACAGTGCGCCGACCGTATTTTCCCTGAACGCACTGCTGAGGCTGGAAGATGGAAAGGAAGGCCGTCTTGTACCTGTAAAAGATTTCTATCTTGGACCCGGCAGGGTGGATCTGCGGCAGGGAGAGATCCTGACCTATGTGATCATTCCTGCAAAAGAATATGAAGGGTATCATGGTCATTATATTAAGTATTCCATGCGAAATGCCATGGATATCGCAACGATCAGCTGTAGTGTGGTGAGCAAGGTAGATCAACAGGCAGGAGTGATAGAAAATGTGCGCATTACCTTTGGAGTTGCAGCTCCGGTTCCGTACCGCTGCACAAAGGCAGAAGAGGCTTTGAAGGGCATGAAGATAGAAGAAAGCCTGTATGAAAAGACAGCACAACTGATCCGGGAGGAAATCAATCCGAGAGATTCCTGGAGAGCATCCAGGGCATTTCGTCTCCAGATTGGCGGAGAAATTGCGGCACGGGCATTGAGACGTACCGTAGAACTTGCAGGAGGTGACCGCATATGAAAAAGCAGATGCAGCTTGTACGATGTACAGTAAACGGAAGAGAAGTTGAAGAATATGTAGATGTAAGGGAGTCACTGCTTGATATGCTTCGCAACCGCCTTGGACTGACTTCTGTAAAAAAGGGCTGTGAAGTAGGAGAATGTGGTGCCTGTACAGTAATCATAGACGGAGAGACTATTGACTCCTGTATTTATCTGGCAGTCTGGGCGGAGGGTAAAAATATCCGTACACTGGAAGGTCTGGAGAAAAACGGAGAACTTACCAGGATTCAGGAGGCATTTATCGAAGAAGGTGCCATACAGTGCGGTTTCTGCACTCCCGGATTTATCATGTCTGCCACTGTTTTACTGGAACATGGAGAGAAATTATCAAGAGATGCGATTCGGAAACATATGGCAGGAAATCTCTGCCGCTGCACAGGTTATGAGAACATTGTAAATGCGGTGGAAAAAGTAATGGATGAAAATGAGACAAGAAGAGGAAAGACAGTAAGATGACAAACAGATACACAAATGTCCCAAAATCTGACAATAAACCGGAAAATGTTGTAATAATAAGAGGTGGCGGTGATCTGGCCAGCGGTACGATCCACAGATTATACCGATGCGGCTACCGTCTTCTGGTACTGGAATGTGAGAAACCCACTGCGATCAGGCGAATGGTTTCTTTTTGCGAGGCTGTTTACGACGGGCAGTCTTCTGTGGAAGGAGTTCTCTGCAGAAAAGTTGACAGTGTAGAGGAATGCGAGGCAGTCTGGAAAGCCGGGGAGATTCCTCTTATGGCAGACACAGAAGGAACTGTCCTTAAGAAATACAGACCTGCAGCACTGATAGATGCAATTCTTGCAAAAAAGAATCTTGGAACCACCAGAGAGATGGCAGATCTAACCGTTGGTCTTGGACCGGGATTTGTGGCAGGTGAGGATGTGGATTATGTAGTGGAGACTATGAGAGGCCACAATCTTGCCAGAATCATCACAAAAGGCGCTGCTATGCCAAACACAGGAGTTCCGGGTATCATTGGAGGATTTGGAAAAGAGCGCGTGCTCCATGCTCCTGCGGCAGGGGAAATCCATTGTATCTCAAAGATTGCAGATATCGTGGAGAAGGATCAGGTCCTTGCCTGGATCGGAGATACACCTGTCAGGGCTTCTCTTACAGGAGTTTTGCGTGGCATGATCAGAGATGGATTTACAGTGCCGAAGGGGATGAAAATTGCAGATATTGATCCGCGCAAAGAACAAAAGAAAAACTGTTTCACGATTTCCGACAAGGCCCGCTGTATTGCCGGCAGTGTATTGGAAATCCTGCTTTCAGAAGGAGTGATGCCATATGAAGCACCAGGTCGATTTTCTGGAACTGCTGCAGATTGATTATGAAAAATACCTGTCTCTTATACACATCTCCGAGCCCACGAGACCGTACTAGA
>ENA-UADP01000651-UADP01000651.1-human-gut-metagenome-genome-assembly--contig:-NODE-651-length-8331-cov-2.940309_pt1 | contig 8331 bp, 7 predicted proteins | sample MGYA00244263_ERZ654259 | MGnify/ENA primary metagenome ERZ654259 (study PRJEB26926, sample SAMN06165106) | human gut metagenome | biome: ENVO:00009003; feature: ENVO:2100002; material: ENVO:00002003...
ACTCCGGCGCGGCGGTAAGGTGATCGGCAAAGGTGGGGCTGTCCAGGCAGTCGGCCAGACACCGCAGGGCGGGCAGATCCCCACACTCGCTGCCGAACAGGAGGGTATCGGCCCCGGCAAGGGCCAGCAGCCGCACGCCGCCGCGGGCGAAGGTCTCCGCCGGGGACATGGCCCAGGGCGTGGGGAGCTCCAGCACCAGGTCAGCGCCGCAGCGGACCGCCATCTCGGCGCGCGCCGTTTTGGACAGGGCGGCGAAGCTGCCCCGCTGGGTGAAGGAGCCGCTCATGGCGCAGACCACCGTGTCCGCGCCCAAGGCGCGGGCGTGGGAGAGAAGGCGGGCGTGTCCCCTGTGGAGGGGGTCAAATTCGCAGACGATACCGATGACCATGATGTGCTCCTTTCGTTTTTTATTATTTTACAGGGAAAGTGGGGAAAATGCAACTTGACATTCTGCCGCCGGGGTATTTACAATGGAGAAAACGGGAAAAGTGAGGGTTTGCTGTATGCTGACTGGATTGCTGTACGCCATGAAGGGCGAGATCGAGAGTCTGCTGCCGGAGGGCGCGGAGCCGGAAAAAACGGTGGCGGGCGTGCCCTTCTACCGGATACGGGAGAACGTGGTCGCCTGCTGCGGCGGCGTGGGGAAGGTGAACGCTGCCATGGCCACCCAGCTGTTTATCGACCTGTACGCGCCGGGACGAATCGTCAACGTGGGCGTTGCCGGGTGCTTTGAGAACGTGCCGATCGGGACGCTGGTGCTGGCGGATCGGTTCATGCAGCACGACGTGGACACGTCGGGCATCGGCGACCCGGTGGGGCTGGTGTCCACGGTGAACCGGATGGACTTCCCCACCGCCGAGCTGGAGAAGGCAAAGGACGCCATGGACAAAGCCGGGTACGCCTACCGTGTGGGCAGCGTGGCCACCGGAGAGTGGTTCGCCACGGAGTGTGACCGGGCGCGGTGGATCGCGGAGACGTTCCATCCCCTGCTCATTGAGATGGAGGGCGGCGCGGCGGCACAGGTGTGTTACCGCAACGAGGTGCCGTTCATGGCGCTGAAGTCCGTATCAGACTGCGTGCTGGAGCACCATGATTTCTATTTTAACTTCCCGGAGGCCATGAAGGACCTGAACAGGGTCGCTATGGCGTTCTTGGACGGACTGGAGGGCTGAACATGGAACGTATCGCCAGCTTTACGGTGGATCACGATGTGCTGGTGCCGGGGCTGTATCTCAGCCGGCAGGACGGAGACGTGGTGACGCTGGACCTGCGGTTCAAAAAGCCCAACATCGGTGACCTGCTGACCAACGCGGAGATGCACTCGGTGGAGCACGTGATCGCCACACTGCTGCGGAACAGCCCGGAAAAGGACGCGGTGGTGTACTTCGGCCCCATGGGGTGCCAGACGGGATTCTATTTCCTGTTTGACGGGAAGCAGTTGACACTGGCCCAGGCCGTGGCACTTGTGCAGCGGGTGTTCGCCCAGGGGGCGGTATTTGAGGGCGAAATGCCAGGAAAAAGCGCAAAGGAGTGCGGCAACTACCGCAATCTGGACGTGGAGCTGGCGAAGACGTGCTGCGCGTTCTATACGGAGATCATTTCCGGGTGGAACCAGGAGAAACTGGCCTATCCCACGGCGTAAAGCGGGAAATTTTTGCGAAAACAGGCAAAAACAGCGTCTTTCCCTGTTGACAAGGGAGAAAGACGCTGTTATACTTGATAAGCCGCTTTGAATGGGTAAGCAAGCGCCGGCTTGTCCGGCCGCCCCCGACAGCGAGTCCGTAATTAAGGAAAGGCAGGTGCAACAAGGTTATGCAGGCTATTATCGTTACCGGCGGTAAGCAGTACAACGTCAGCGAGGGTGACACTCTGTTCATCGAGAAGCTGGACGTGAATGCTGGCGACGCCGTGGTGTTCGATCAGGTTCTGGCCATCGTCGATGGTGAGAACACGAAGTTCGGCACTCCCGTGGTGGAGGGCGCGAAGGTGGACGCCACTGTGGTCAAGAACGGCAAGGGCAAGAAGATCCGTATCTTCAAGTATACCCCCAAGAAGGGTTACCGCAAACGGCAGGGTCATCGTCAGCCGTACACCAAGGTCGAGATCGGCAAGATCACGTTCTGAGACGGCAATGACCACTGTGACATTCCTCACGGAGGAATCGCGTATCGTCGGGTTTGAGGTCAGCGGACACAGCGGCTATGCCGACGCGGGCGAGGACATCGTCTGTGCCGATTCGATGTGGACACTTATGGATATGGAGACAAAGCATCCGGTCCGGATCGAGGAAGAGGATGCGAAGGGCTATGAGATTGAGCCGCGGTATCCGATGGAAAAATGCGGCAGAAAGATCCGTCTGCCGAAGGAATTCGAAGTTGTTGATACAGTAGTTGTACCGAAGGCGGACATCGATTACAACGGACATATGAGTAATGCAAAATACATCCTGCTTGCAAATGAGTATGTCGAGGATATCACATGTGTCAACCGGATTCGCGTGGAGTATAAGAGTCAGGCGCGGTACAAGGAAGCACTTGTGATCGAGCGGGCAATACAGGAGATCGAAGCGGAAGCCGGAATGGAAACACATGTGATCATCAAGATGAGCGGCAAAGAAGCGGGTGACGTGAAGGCGGTTGTTGATTACCGGCTGACAGAAGCGTAGGAGTGGCGTACCGCGAATCATAATTTACAAAATACAGGATAAGGCAGTATATGAAATTAGAAAAGAAAAAGATACAAAATCTGATCCGGATTGCAGCGGATGCACGGAAGTTTTCGTATGCACCGTATTCGCACTTTGCAGTTGGGGCGGCACTGCTTGGGGCAGATGCGAAGATATACACCGGATGCAATATTGAGAACGCAGCATTTACACCGGGAAACTGTGCAGAGCGGACAGCCATCTTCAAGGCTGTGAGTGAAGGCTGCAGGGAATTTACGGCAATCGCGATCGTAGGCGGGAAACTTGACGAAGATGCGCTTGCGCAGACCGGATACACTGCACCATGCGGTGTGTGCAGACAAGTGCTGCGGGAGTTCGTTAATCCGTCCGCATTTGCCGTGATTTTAGCACGCACAATGGAGGAGTATAAGGTATATACATTGGAAAAACTGCTTCCGGAAAGCTTTGGACCGGAGAATTTGAAATAGATGATGGAGGATGAATCGTTTGAGTAAATTAGAGAATCTGACCGCATATACGGTAGTGGAAAAGAAGGAATTGAAGGAAGTTAACGGATACGGATATATCCTGTCCCACAATAAGACAAAGGCACGGGTGGCTGTGATCGAGAATGATGATACGAACAAAGTATTTACGATTGGGTTTCGAACACCGCCAGCCGACGATACCGGTGTGCCGCATATCACGGAGCATTCGGTTCTTTGCGGTTCCAGAAAATTTCCGGTCAAGGATCCGTTCGTGGAGCTTTGCAAAGGAAGTCTGAATACATTCTTAAATGCAATGACTTATTCGGACAAGACAGTATATCCGCTTGCAAGTCTGAATGAGAAGGATTTTCATAATCTGATGCATGTCTATATGGATGCCGTTTTTTATCCGGATATGTATGAGAAGAAGGAGATCATGATGCAGGAGGGCTGGCATTATGAGATTGACGAGGAGACCGGGGAGCTCACGTATAACGGTGTTGTATTTAACGAGATGAAGGGCGTGTATTCTTCTCCGGAACAGCAGCTTTACCGAATTATTGAGAAGTCGCTGCTTCCACATACAGCATATGGCTTTGAATCCGGCGGAGATCCGGAGGCAATCCCGAATCTGACACAGGAGGATTTTATTGCGTTTCATAAGCGGTATTATCATCCGAGCAACAGTTATATCTATCTGTATGGAGATATGGATGCCGCAGAGGAGCTTACATTTATTGATGAGGAATATTTACAGAATTTTGATTATGCGGAGATTGATTCGGCTCTGACAGACGAGCCGGCATTTGAAAAACCGGTAACGGAACGGGCATATTACTCAATTTCTGAAAACGAATCCGAGCAGGATAACACATATCTGGCATACAATATGGTTATCGGTACAAGTGCGGATAAAAAGTTATGTACTGCATTTTCGATTCTTGAATATGCCTTGCTGTCGGCACCGGGCGCACCGCTCAAAAAGGCATTGATTGATGCAGGACTTGGCAAGGATATTCTGTCATCCTTTGATGACGGTATCAAACAGCCGAACTTCTCAATCATTGCAAAGAATGCGAATGCAGAGGATTTAGAACGATTTATACAGGTGCTTGAGGATACGCTTGCTTCCATTGTGGAGCAGGGTATGGATAAGAAATCGCTGCTTGCGGCAATCAATTATTTTGAGTTTAAGCACAAGGAAGGAAACTTTGGACGATTCCCGAAGGGATTGATGCTCGGATTAAATGCATTTTCTACATGGCTTTATGATGATGCGGCAGCGCTTGATCTGTTCAGCCTGAACGATGTGTATGATGCGTTGAAGCAGGATGTGGAGACCGGATATTTTGAAGCTCTGATCAAGCAGTATATTTTACAGAATACGCACAAGTCATATTGTCTGCTGATGCCAAAGAAGGGGCTTAATAATGAGATTGCAGAGCGTGAGAAGGCACGGCTTGCGGCATATAAGGAGACACTTTCTGCAGCGGATATCGAGGAGATCCGTGCGAACATGATGCATCTGAAGGAGTACCAGAGCTCCGGTGATGCAGAGGAAGACTTGAAGAAGATTCCGATGCTTGCGATCGATGATATCGAGAAGCATGCCAAGAAAATAAATAACCGTATTCTGGAGATTGAACATGTCAAGGTACTAAGCCATGATATTTTTACAAACGGAATCACGTATCTCAGCCTGAACTTCTGTATGGATGATATCGACTATGATAAGTTTCCGGTAATTGCACTTTTGACGGAGATTTTTAAGTATGTGGATACAGAGCATTTCAGTTACAGTGAGTTATCGAACGAGATCAATCTGTATACTGGTGGCATTGGATTCAGTACATCGGTCACCAATAAGAAAGAATATGGCGGTTATGTTACACATTTTGTCGTCAGTGCAAAGATGTTGGATGCACAGCTCGATAAGGCAATGGAATTGATTGAGGAGATTTTGTTCACCTCGAAGCTTTCGGATAAGAAGCGATTGAAGGAGATTATTGCAGAGACGCGTGCGGCAATGAAAGACGATCTGCTTGCGAACGGACATACAACAGCGGCGGGACGCGCAACGGCATATATTTCTAAAATAGGTGTTGTGAAAGAACTGACAGAGGGTGTAGATTATTATATGTATCTGTCAGATCTGGATGATCATTTTGAAGAACGCTATGAGGGACTGGCTGCTGATCTTCAGGAGACGCTCGGTCAGCTTCTGCGCAGAGATTCCCTGCTCGTGAACTTTACTTCCGATAAGAAGCCGGAGGATACGCTGACTGAGAGTCTGACGGGATTTTCCTGCAAGCTTTCGACAAGACTGGCGTTTGAGAATGTGAAGGAAATTCCGGTAGTAAAAAAGAACGAGGGCTTTAAGACGGCAAGTCAGGTACAGTATGTAGCGACGGCCGGTAATTTCTGTGAACGTGGATATGAGTATACCGGCGCTTTGAATGTATTGCAGTGTATCTTCTCATACGATTATCTGTGGATCAATGTGCGTGTGAAGGGTGGTGCTTATGGCTGTATGTGCGGCTTCAATCGAAGCGGTAACGCATATTTTACATCCTACCGTGATCCAAATCTGTTGGAGACATACGAGATCTATAAGGAGGCACCGGACTATGTGAGAAGCTTTGAAGCAGACGAAAGAGACATGATGAAATATATCATCGGTGCGATCAGTAGGATGGATTCACCGCTTACACCATCCGCAGATGGCAATTTCAGTCTGATCTGTTATCTGATGGGAATCGACGATGCAGACTTGCAGCGGACAAGAGATGAAGTGCTTGGCGCAACCCCGGAAGTAATCCGTGGACTTGCCGGATATGTGGAAGCAGCTGTCGATGGAGATGTGATCTGTGCAATCGGTGATGAAGCGCGGATCGAAGATGCGAAGGATGCATTTACAGAAGTAAAGAGCGTATTTTAGGTAGAACATACAGGGAGAAACATATGGATAACTTATCGACATACAAATCCGGTTTTGTTGCAATCATCGGACGTCCGAATGTGGGGAAGTCCACATTGATGAATCATCTGATCGGACAGAAGATTGCGATTACAAGCAGCAAAGCACAGACGACGAGGAACCGGATCCAGACAGTATATACGGATGACGAAGGACAGATTGTGTTCCTGGATACACCCGGTATCAACAAGGCGAAAAATAAGCTTGGCGAGTATATGATGAATGTTGCGTATTCCACATTGAATGAGGTGGATATCGTCATGTGGATCGTAGAGCCGACGACATTTATCGGCGCGGGCGAACGTCATATCATTGATGTGTTAAGTAAGGTAAATACGCCGGTGGTGCTTGTTATCAATAAGACGGATACCGTGGATAAACAGGCAGTTGCAGATGCTATAAACACATACAAAGAGGTACATGATTTTGATGCGATTGTTCCTGTTTCTGCACTGCGCGGACACAATCAGGCGGAGCTGATTAAGACGTTAAAGCGGCTGCTTCCGTTTGGACCGCAGTTTTATGATGAGGATACGATTACCGATCAGCCGGAACGTCAGATTGTGGCGGAGATGATCCGTGAACAGGCACTTCGCCAGTTAGACAAAGAGATTCCACATGGTATCGCCGTTGTGATCGACCGGATGAAGGAACGTCCGGATGGCAGCTGCATAGATATTGAGGCAACAATCATCTGTGAGCGGGATTCCCACAAGGGGATTATTATCGGAAAGCAGGGTGCAATGCTAAAAAAGATTGGTACGAAAGCACGTATCAGCATGGAAAATCTGCTGGACATGAAAGTAAATTTAAAGCTATGGGTAAAGGTAAAGAAGGACTGGAGAGACAGCGATACCTTACTTCGTAATTACGGTTATCGGGAGGAAAATTAAGATGAAGATCGGTTTTGACAACCAAAAGTACTTAAAGATGCAGTCACAGCACATACGTGACCGGATCGCGCAGTTTGATAATAAATTATATCTGGAGTTTGGAGGCAAGCTGTTTGATGACTATCATGCGTCACGTGTGCTTCCGGGATTTCAGCCGGATTCGAAGCTGCAGATGTTATTACAGTTAAAAGACCAGGCTGAAATCGTGATCGTGATCAGTGCAGAGGATATCGAGAATAACAAGGTGCGCGATGATTATGGAATTACATATGATATGGATGTGCTGCGTCTGATCGACGAATTCCAGGCAGTAGGACTGTATGTTGGCAGTGTGTGTCTGACAAAGTATGCCGGGCAGGCATCGGCAGAGCTTTTCCGCAAGAAGCTTGCAGAGCTTGGAATCAAGTCTTACCGTCACTATAAGATTGTTGGATACCCAAGTGATATTGCCCATATCGTGAGTGATGAGGGGTATGGAAAGAATGAATATATCGAGACAGAGCGCCCGCTTGTTGTCATCACGGCACCGGGACCGGGCAGTGGAAAGATGGCAACCTGCCTGTCTCAGCTTTACCATGAATATAAGCGTGGCGTGAAGGCCGGGTATGCAAAGTTTGAGACATTCCCGATCTGGAATCTGCCACTCAAGCATCCGGTCAATCTTGCTTATGAGGCAGCAACAGCGGACTTAAACGATGTCAATATGATCGATCCGTTTCATCTGGAAGCATATGGTGAGACAACCGTTAATTACAACCGCGATATCGAGATATTCCCGGTTGTTGCGACAATGTTTGAACTGATTGCCGGAAGCAGCCCATATAAGTCTCCAACGGATATGGGTGTCAATATGGCTGGAAATTGTATCATTGACGATCAGGTATGCCGCGATGCATCGGCACAGGAGATCATCCGCCGGTATTATCGGTGCCTGTGTGACAGAAAGCGTTACGGACAGTCGAAGGATGACAAGAATAAGTTAGAGCTTTTACTGCGGCAGGCGGGTGTCTCTATGGAGGACCGCCTGGTGGCAAAGAAAGCATTGGCAAGGGAAGAGGAGACCGGGCATCCGGCGATGGCAATCGAGCTTGCAGACGGCACGATCGTAACCGGAAAAACCGGAGATCTGCTCGGTGCATCGGCAGCTGCGATCTTGAATGCGCTGAAGGTACTTGCCGGAATTCCGCATGAAGTACAGTTAGTATCCAAGGAAGCCATCGAGCCGATCCAGCGACTCAAAATCCAATATCTTGGAAGCCACAATCCAAGATTGCATACCGATGAGATTCTGATTGCGCTTTCCACGAC
>ENA-UADP01000663-UADP01000663.1-human-gut-metagenome-genome-assembly--contig:-NODE-663-length-8240-cov-4.278803_pt1 | contig 8240 bp, 9 predicted proteins | sample MGYA00244263_ERZ654259 | MGnify/ENA primary metagenome ERZ654259 (study PRJEB26926, sample SAMN06165106) | human gut metagenome | biome: ENVO:00009003; feature: ENVO:2100002; material: ENVO:00002003...
TACGAGATCTAGTACGGTCTCGTGGGCTCGGAGATGTGTATAAGAGACAGGCCGTGCCGTTGGTGATGACGGCGACCAGATTGCCTTTGCCCGTATATTTATAGGCGTCGAGCGGATTTTTCACGATTTCGAGGCACGGCTCCGCCACGCCGGGCGAGTAGGCCAGCGAAAAGTCGTGCTGCGAAGCGAGGGGTTTGGTGGGTATTACCGCTATTTTGCCGGATTGCCCTTCTGCATGGTAACGAAGAGCTTCTTCTCTCATATTTTTATTTTGCATTGTGTTTTATGGGTTTGATGAACTTATTTTTTCGCAAGGATCGCGCCCGAGCCGGTATTCCGGTGAGAAAAACCGGAAAAGATCCGCCGGGGTCAGAGCCTGTTTACTGCGATCGGTTTTTTGTCGATGTAATTGGGATAGAGGAACAGCGGCATTCCGAGCGCCATACCTGCATGTACTTTTCCCTGTATGCCTATGGATTTCAAAAATTTGCATTTTTTGTCCTGTGCCAGTGCCGAAAGGACGAAGCCCGTGTAGATCTGGCTGACGCCGAGGCTTTCGGCCATCAGCGAACCGTTCTGGTAGGCAAGGTTGGCATCTGAGGCTCCGAAACGGTTCGCGTATGGAGTGTGAATGAGAAGCAGGGTTTTGGCTTCGCGCAGGATGAGGTCGTTGCCTTTGTCGTATTCGGCAATCAGCCGTTTGAAAGCAGGCAGGTAGTTATAAAATTCAGGCCGCAGACGTTTGAGTATGGGTTTGACGAGCGGGTTTTCCAATTTGCGGGCGATTCCCACGAAAGTATCCAGCGTGAAACGGATGATCTTGTCCAGGATCGCGGGATCGGTGATGACCGTGAAACTCACTTCCTGGCGGTTGCTGGCCGTCGGAGCCCGGTGGGCGGCTTCGAGGATTCGGTCGATCGCTTCCTGCGGGACGGGACGGTCGGAGAGCGCCCGGTTCGAACGGCGTGTCTTGCAGAGGAGCAATACCTGTTCGGGCGAGGGCAGCCCGTTGCGGTCGATCGGATGGATTTTATTGGGAGGGAATGAACTGTGGCGGACCGAGCCGGTCGGGCAAACGGCCGCGCAATGCCCGCAGACGATGCAGGAGTCGATATTGCGTAGACCGATCGGGTCGCCGGGTTTGGCCTGAGTCATGATCCAGGCAGGGCAAACCTTGACGCATTTTCCGCATCGGATACAGCTGGCGGTGTCGATATTGATTTGTACGTTCATATATTTTTGCCGAAAAATGTTATTTATTTGTGTGCGTATTTATCTGAATATTAGTAAGTAAAAACAATTTTTCCTTGTGTCGGGCAACAAAATTACGGATAAAATCGAGCATCCGGAATATTTTAATCCTTGTTAATCTTTTTCTTCTTACCAATATATTCGTCAAATAACTCCCCCAAATACTCTTTAGGCATAAAGCCGGTTACCCTTTTATGTACGAATAAATTATCTTCGTACACAATCTCTCCAAGTTGATAGTCCAATTCACTTTCACTAAACTCGTCTTTATTGAGATTTGCTATGGGAATAGGCATAGAATCTCCATCATCTTGGCTTCGCCACACGTATGCGGATTTAGTCATTACATATAAAGAATTTCGATCTTCCGAAAATCCATACTTGGCAACTACATACTCACGATCCCCATTATTGTTCCGCCAATAGACAGCATTTTCGGTCAGATTGGCGGCATAAGCTATCAAAGGATCGCCATTGTATTCCTGCGGGGTACATGGGTATTCATTGGGCTTATCATTATAAAAATAGATTTCTTGGGCCGCTCCGGGTGTTAACGAGAGCATAACATTTTGCTTCCTCTGTTCTGTCTCAACGTGATGTTCCTGTCCAAGAGGCGGAATTTGACCCCAACCGTTTAAGGAATCGAATTGCAGTTTATCTATTTCATCTACACTCGACAACTGACCGTCATTTCGCGAAATTGGTTGCCGATCATATATCCATTCGCCCAAAGCGCCGCCGGATGTTTGTTGGTCGCTTTCAGCCCATGCCAATAATCGTTCTTTACTGACTTGGGCTTCGGCATCTGTTACAGTTCTCATCCAACTGAAATCGGGAGTAACATCGCTTTCTTGCAATAAAGACGGATTGGCCAAAAACGCTTCAATACTGCCGCACCGCATAATGATACGTTTTCGGGTAATCGGATTTTCGAGTGCATTCTCCAATCGTGTAACCCATCGAAGATTGTTCGGGCGATTGTTGCGGCGATTCGTATCTATATGATCGACGACATGTTCTTTCGTCGGTTTCGGGCCATGAAAGGCCGTAGCCACGATAATATGAACACGAACAGAGGCAATCTCCATGTATCCGTGTTTATCATTGGCTTTCCCGAAAGTCCAAAAATTATCATATTTACGAGGATGTTTACCATCACGAGAATGCCGAAAAACAGCACCATTATCTCGGACAGAGTATTTTTCATCTTTATAAATACACTCGACCTCTTGTTTGAAATCGTCAATATCAATCATATACTATTATATACTGTGAGGATATCTGTTGGTAGTTATAGCGGGTGTTTCGGTTTCCGGCGAGCCTTCATAAGAAAGTTATCATAAACAGCCCTTGGGACGGTGGATAATTTATTGACCGGATTTCCGTTTTTATGTCAAAACAGGGCCTGTTCGCCATGGTCCGTCCGGGAGAATCCGAGATGTGCATAGGCCATTTCGGTCGCTTCCCGGCCGCGTGGCGTTCGTTTGAGGAACCCTTCTTTGATCAGGAACGGTTCGTAAACCTCTTCGATAGTCCCGGCATCTTCGCTGACTGCCGTAGCGATGGTGTTCAGTCCGACGGGGCCGCCGCCGAATTTTTCAATAATCGTCGAGAGTATTTTGTTATCCATCTGGTCGAGTCCCCGGGAGTCGATATTCAGGGCTGTCAGGGCGAACCGCGTGATGTCGAGGTCGATATGACCTTCGCCTTTGACCATGGCGAAGTCACGCACACGGCGCAGCAGGGCATTGGCGATGCGCGGCGTTCCGCGTGAACGGAGGGCTATTTCCAACGCCGCATCGCTGTCGATCGAAACGTCGAGAATGCGGGCCGAGCGGTTTACGATACCTTTCAGAACCGAAGAATCGTAGTATTCCAAGTGGCATTGGATGCCGAACCGGGCCCGCAGCGGCGATGTCAGCAGGCCGCTGCGCGTCGTCGCGCCGATCAAAGTAAAGGGAGCCAGTTCGATCTGTATCGAACGTGCGGAAGGACCCTTGTCCAGTACGATGTCGATCTTGTAGTCTTCCATCGCGGAGTAAAGGTACTCCTCGACGAGAGGACTTAAACGGTGTATTTCGTCGATGAAAAGTACGTCGCCGGGGTTGAGGTTGGTCAGAAGTCCCGCCAGGTCGCCCGGTTTGTCGAGCACCGGCCCGGATGTGACTTTCAATTGTGCATGCATTTCATTGGCGATGATGTTCGCCAACGTGGTTTTACCCAGTCCCGGAGGACCGTGCAGCAGCACGTGGTCGAGCGAATCGCCTCGCATCAGAGCCGCCTGGATGAAAATCCGGAGGTTATCCACGATCTTCTCCTGCCCGGCGAAGTTGTCCAGTTCGCGGGGGCGGATCTGATTTTCGAACTCCAGGTCGCTTTCGATGTTCCGGATGTTTTTTTCGGTGCTCATAGTCCATTCTGTTTCGGGCAAAGATAATGCAGCGGGTGGAATTTGTTCCCCATTACCGCTGCTATAGTGAAAGGTGTATAGGCAATCGTGCGGGCTTGCACGCAAAGATTGCCGAACCGCCTCCTATCCTCTGCAAAGATACGAATAAGCCGCGTGCAAAAGCAAATTTATTTGCGTTTTGCCGAGGCGAAGTATCTAAGAAGAAGTCAAAGATACGAAAAGGCGGACGTAATTATGAATGTTTGCTTTCAAAAATTTCCGGGAGCGTCCTGTCTTCTGCAAAGATGATGCGAGGAGAGGACAGGGCCGAATTTGTTTGAGTTCCTTTTTCCCCTCCCTGCGGAGCCATGGTACGTAAAAGTACGTTGTTTTCGCTGCGAGCGTCGTTTGGACAACCGTATCCTGTTCTTTTTAAGGATGGATCAATTCCGATAATTGCAAGGGTGTGTCGAGCAGATAGAATTACCGGTCGTGGGCCGATAATGCTTTTCTAATAATATAGGTGGGAACGATTTTAGATGAATTAGATTATTATATAACCGTAATTTATCATTATATTTGTCCAAAATTATTATATTAGTATGTCGTAATGGGGGTATGCAATAAAAAAGGCGCCTTGAAGAAGGCGCCTTGGAAGTGATCCCGACGGGATTCGAACCCATATCGTAAGAACCGGAATCTTAAATTCTATCCATTGAACTACGGGACCGGTGGCACAAAGGTATAAAAAAAATTGAATTATGCGACAAAAAATGGATAATTGGCAAAGAATCGACAGCGTTATTCGCTGGGCGAATATGACTATCAACTACTTTGCACTCTATATTGGATTGCCGCGGGGTGAAAACCTCTATCAGATAAAAAAGGGAAATAATGGTATTTCCCGGAACCTGGCCGACAAGATCGTGACCAAATTCCCGGAAGTCAGCCTGGCGTGGTTGCTTACCGGCGAGGGGCAGATGTTTGTGGACGAGAAATTATGCGGGGTGCAAATTCCGTTTTATCAGGTGGATGTCGAATCCCATATCACCCGTCTTGACGAGTTGGCCCCCGATCGGGAGATGGTGATTCCCCAACTGACCGGCTGCGACCTGGCTATGCTGTATAATGGAAAGGCTATGGGGTGTTCTATTCCGTCCGGATCGATCGTGTTCCTGAAAAAAATGACGCCCGAGGAGATTATTCCCGGACTCGAATACGTGATTGTCTGTCAAAAAATCATAACTTTGCGGATAGTTCGCACTTCGGAGCGGGATTCCGAATGGCGGTTGGTTGCTGCGGACCGGGAAAATTTCGACGATATTTTCGTCAAGGCTTCCGATATCGAGCAGGTATATCAGGTCGTGGGCAAGTTGGAAATTAAAATCTAAAATCGAATTATGTTTTCAGGAATCGTGGAAAGAACGGTGACGCTCACCGATATCCGTATCGAACAACAAAATAAGACCTTCACTTTTCGTGCGGATTTTTGCGGGGAGTTGAAGATCGATCAGAGCATTGCCCACAACGGCGTATGCCTGACCGTGGTGGATATTACGGAGGATACCTACTCCGTAACGGCAATGAAAGAGACGCTGCTGCGCAGCAATCTGGGCCAGTTGCAGGTCGGCGATATCGTCAATGTGGAGCGTTCGATGCGGCCCGATGCGCTGCTCGACGGCCATATCGTCCAGGGCCATGTGGATCAGACGGCCGTTTGTACGGCCGTCGATGATGCCGAAGGCAGCTGGTATTTTACGTTCAAATACGAACCTGCGGGGGATAATTGTACGGTGGAGAAAGGGTCGATTACGGTCAACGGTGTCAGCCTGACGGTCTGCAATTCGCAGGAGGGACAGTTCCAGGTGGCGATCATTCCCTACACCTATGAACACACCAACTTCAACCGGATCAAACCCGGTACGTTGGTCAATCTGGAGTTCGACATTATCGGCAAGTACATTGCCCGGCTCATGAAAAATTACCTGAAATGATGCCTATCAAAACCAAGGAGTTCGCTTCGCTGCTGGTTGCGGCGGTGGCTGCGATCGTCGTCGCGGCGGCCATGTGGCTGCTCGAAGCGGTGTGGTGGCAGACCCTCTGCGTGGCTTGCGCCGTGTTTGTCGGTATGACGTTACTGACGTTGTTTATTATTCGCAAGTACGTGGCTTATAAGCTGAAGCCGATCTACTCGATCGTACTTTCGCGTAACGTGCATACGCAGGAGATTCTGGATGAGCTCAAGGACAAGCACGTCGAAAACATTTCCGAGGAGCTGACCGCCTGGGCGGATACCAACGACAAGGAGATCGCGCGGCTCAAGGAAACGGAATCGTTCCGCAAGCAGTATCTGGGTAATGTGGCCCATGAGTTGAAAACCCCGATTTTCAATATTCAGGGGTATATTTCGACATTGCTCGACGGTGGTCTGGAGGACGACCTGATCAACCGTAAATACCTCGAACGGGCCGAGAAGAGCATCGACCGTTTGATCGACATCGTCAATGATTTGGATACCATTTCCAAGCTCGAGAGCAATATGACGCGCCTGAAAATGGAGTCTTTCGACATCGCTGCCATGACGCGCGAGATTGCTGAACAGGCCGAAATCGAAGCCGATAAGAAGGGAATTAAGATTCAGGTAAGGGGGGCCGACAGCCTGCCTTCGCCTTTCTGGGTCTGTGCCGACAAGCATTTCGTCGGACAGGTGTTGGTCAATCTGATTATCAACTCGATCCGTTACGGCAAGGAGGGGGGTGTAACGCGAATCAAATTCCGAGATATGCTGGATAAGATCCTCGTCGAAGTCGAGGACAACGGCGTCGGTATCGCCAAGGAGGACGTGCCCCGTATTTTCGAGCGGTTTTACCGTACGGACAAGGGCCGTTCACGCGAGCAGGGCGGTACGGGGCTCGGACTGGCGATCGTCAAGCATATTATCGAAGCTCACGGCGAGCGAATCAACGTCCGCAGCGAGTTGGGAGTAGGAACGACCTTCTCGTTTACGCTCAAAAAGGCTCAAACAGGACATTCCCACTAATTTTGCATAACGTATGATCCTTCCAATAACCGTTGTCTGGGATTTCAATCCCGTCTTTTTTTCGATCGGATCGTTCGATATCCGTTATTACGGACTGATGTGGGTGCTGGCGATTCTCGGCGGCATGCTTTTCTTCGACCAGGTCTGTAAACGCGAAGGGCTGCCCCAGAAGGTTTCGGAGTCGATTTTCGTCTATGGCACATTGGCCACGATCCTCGGTGCCCGTCTGGGACACTGTTTTTTTTATGAACCGGGGTATTTTCTTGCCCATCCCTGGGCTATCATTACGGATTTCCGCAACGGCGGCATGGCCAGTCACGGCGCTGCCGTCGGCCTGCTGATCTGTCTTTGGCTTTTTTCGCGCAAGAATAAACTTCCTTATATCTGGTCGCTCGATCGGATTATGGTACCGGTCGCTATCGGCGGCGCCATCGTCCGTCTGGGTAATCTGTTCAATTCGGAGATCGTGGGGGCGGTGACCGATGTTTCCTGGGGGTTCAAGTTCGTTCGGCTTTATCCGAATGTTCCCATCGACTCCATCCCCGTGCAACACCCGACCCAGCTTTACGAAGCGTTATGCTACCTGGTGATTTTCGGAATCCTTTGCTGGCTCTATTATGGGCGCGACCTGGGCCGGCGTCGTCCGGGCGTGATGTTCGGCGTGGGGCTGATCGGGATTTTCCTGACTCGTTTTTTCATCGAGTTCATCAAGTTGGATCAGGAGGCTTTCGAGCAGGGTATGCTGTTGAATATGGGACAGTTGTTGAGTATTCCGTTCATTCTGGTGGGGATTTATATGATTTACCGGGGCATGCACCGCTCTCCGGTAGATCCCGATACGGTGCGGGTGGTTCGACAGCAGACTGTCCGGCAGCAGGGCGGCAGTTCCAAGCCACGTAAACATCGTCGTATGAAATGATGCAGGACGAGGTAAATAAGATTGTTTTCAATGCGCTGGCCGACGGACGGGAAATTTGGTTTCCGGGAGTCGGCTCGCTCGTTCCCGAATTTCGGAGTGCCTGGCGTGCATCGGCTCGGCAGTTGGAACGTCCTTCCCGGCGCATTGCCTTTCTCCTCTCCGAGCAGCGGGGCGTTTCCGTGATAGACCTGATTGCCCGGGCGGGGGCTTGCGATGTTGCTGCGGCCGAAGATATCTATTCCCGGTGGCTCGACAAAGCCCGGGTGGAGGACGGAATCTCCATTCCGGGAGTCGGGGAGCTCAATCACCGCTACTTTCGGCTCGATCCGCAGCTCGATGCCGTTCTCAATCCTCTCGGACATGATCCGCTGCCGCTGAAACGCCGATATTCCCGGCTGCCCCTTTATCTGGGGATCGCCTTGTTTTGTACGGCGGCTGTCGGTTACGGCATCTGGCAGTACGGAGAGTGGATGCGGCTGCCGTTCGTGGGCGATTCTGAAAAGCAGGAGGTCCTTCCCGTTGCCGAGGTCGTTTCATCCGTCCCGGCAAGAACCGGGAGCGAAACTCCCGAAGCCACCGGAGGTGATGCCGAATCCCTGTCTCTTATACACATCTGACGCTGCCGACGAACTCTAGGGTGT
>ENA-UADP01000674-UADP01000674.1-human-gut-metagenome-genome-assembly--contig:-NODE-674-length-8176-cov-3.814432_pt1 | contig 8176 bp, 8 predicted proteins | sample MGYA00244263_ERZ654259 | MGnify/ENA primary metagenome ERZ654259 (study PRJEB26926, sample SAMN06165106) | human gut metagenome | biome: ENVO:00009003; feature: ENVO:2100002; material: ENVO:00002003...
GTCTCGTGGGCTCGGAGATGTGTATAAGAGACAGGTAATAAGTATATCATAAATAAATGAAAAAATCTTATGTTTTTGTGAATGGATTTATAGGATAACATTATAAATAATGTTTTAACCGAATCAGGTAAGTCCCCTGTGGAGATTGCGAATATCCGCCTGACTTTCTGCAGGATATGATAAGCAAAATATATTATAGATATGAGAAGATATCAGGTTAGGGGTAAAATACCTTTTGCCCTAACATCATGAGAAAGATAAAAAGAACAAATAGTTCTATAAAAGGACACAACTACATCATATTGATACTGAACCCGAAAAAATTATTTTTCCTCAGGTTCAGCATTATCCGGAATGTGTTCTACAATATCACCGAAATCGCAGTCAAGGATTGAACATAAGATATCAAGACTGCGGATTTCCACATTTTCATTATGACGGAGTTTATCCAGAAAAGAAGTGCTTATGCCATAGTGAGTGTACAGGGCATACTGGCTGATTTTCCGCTCCTTCATAGTCTTCCATAATTTTCTATAGCTTATCATATGTAATAACCGTCCGATTTGTTCTTGATTCATATTTATTATCGGGTTAAAATAGGTCTTGTAACAGTGTCTTTATAAAGACACTATTGAGAAGGAAAGTGATATAATGAAGACGATCAGAAAGATAATGGAAGGCGTGGCCGCAGCCTGCATATCAGTGGCAATGTATTACTGCTTCCTGAGTGGAGCCCCTGCCGGGGGAACAGAGAGAACTGTTTATATGATCCTGGATGGAATATTCTGTATTTCTGCCTGGGTGGCAGGAGTGGGGATATTATGGTATGTGAGATGGCTTCGCAGACGGAACAAAGAACTTGAAAATATGATAAAGATTTTGCTTAAAAATGCAGACAAACTTGACAAATAGGAAATTCTGCCATACTATAAAAACCAACGAAAACGAAAGGGGAATCCTGCAAAATGAATGAAAATGTCATCAAAGCCGCACTGTTAGGATTTGGAACAGTAGGAACAGGTGTATATAAGGTACTGAAGAATCAGGAAAAAGAAATGTCGGCCAAGATTGGCTGTAAAGTTGAGATAAAGAAAATCCTTGTGAGAAATATAGATAAGTGAAATACCCTGGTCACGAAGCATCCTCATCATCTGGAACAGCTTTTCAACCTCCTGTACCGTAAGTGATGATGTAGGCTCATCCAATACTATAACCTTTGAGTTGTATGATATTGCCTTTGCAATCTCACACATCTGTCGCTGTGATACTGACATGTTTTTCATCGGCTGCTCGAGATTAACTGTCATTCCCAGCTTTCTGAATAATTCAGACGCTTCTTTTTTCATGCGTCCTTCATCAATCATACCAAATGAATTGACCGGATATCTTCCGAGAAACAGATTGTCTACGACATTTCTCTCAAGACACTGGTTCAACTCCTGATGCACCATCGCTATTCCATTTTCCAGTGCATCCTTAGGACCTGAAAAGCTTACCTCTTTTCCGTCCAGATATATAGTTCCCTCGTCCTTCTGGTATGTACCAAAAAGACATTTCATCATTGTCGACTTACCGGCTCCGTTCTCCCCCATGAGACCCATTACAGTACCTTTTTTCACATCTAAATTGATGTGGTCAAGAACCCTGTTTCGTCCAAATGACTTGCTCATGCCACGAATCGATAAGATGTTTTCATTATTCTTATCGCCCATACTTCCTGCTCCTAACTCTATATTTGCTGTCGTCTGTATACACTTTATTTTGGGGAGAGATTTTTCCCTCCCCAACTAAGTGCTTTAAATACTTTTACTGGTTCAAAAGAGCTGTATAAGAAGCTGCATTATCTGTCTTAACCATGTTGATTGCGAATGCATCGTACTGGCTTGGATTTCCAAGTCTGTTTGTGATATTAGACTCTGTCTGTCCATCACCACCGATGTACTCAACATCAAGATTTAAGAGATCATCATACTTCTGTAAGAGTGGCTGATATGTAGAGCTTAAGAAGTTATCTGAAGCATTGTAGATATTCAGCCATACCTTCTTTGTAGGGTGCTTTCCTGAATCAAGCTGTTTTGAAACAGGTGCCCATACAACTGTTGAATCTGTGAAATCCTTGTAGTTATCTGCTGTAACTGCTACGTTTAATGCGTAGTAAGATCTCTCATCATCCTTGTAAACATATACATCATCGCTTAATACGTTTCCTGCATCATCCTCTGTGCCGATACCTGTATCAATATCTACACCATCGAGTGCGTTTCTAAGTACACGAAGTGTGAGGTAAGCCTGAACATCAGCATGCTGGCTGATTGTTCCGCCATAGCCCTCTGCGATAGCTGCTACTGCATCACTGTTGGCATCGTATCCGAATGTTGGAACCTTGTTGTCCTTTGACCATGCATTGAACATTGACATTCCCATTCCATCGTTGTTAGAAACAACTACATCGATTGACTCGCCAAATGATGATGACCATGTTCCGATTGCGTTTCCGGCTGTAGCTGCATCCCATGTAGCTCCTGCTGAGTTCTTCATCTCCTGTGAAGCAAGCTCTCTTACTACATAGTCTTTGCCGTTTACAGTAATCTTGCCGTCCTGAACCTCAGCTGCTTTTCCGTCTGAGTTTGTTCCTGCCGGAGCACTGTCAATCTCGCCGCTCTTGTCTACGCCTGTTCCAAGAGCCTTACGAACACCTCTTGTTCTTGCAATTGAATCGTTGTGTCCGATATCACCGATTGCAAGTACATATCCGATAACTCCATCCCCATTTCTGTCGATCGTATCGATGTTCTTCTCGATATACTCTTTTACCATTTCTCCCTGAAGTTCAGCTCCCTGATTAGCATCGAAACCTACATAATAGGTATCCTTGTTGTAGTTGAGTGCTGTTGTGTCAAGCTCTCCTGTTGAGCTGTTTGATGGCTGACGGTTGAACCACACAAGTGGCTTGTCCTTGTTTGCAACATCTGATGTCGTTGTGCTGCTTCCCCCTTTCTGTGTATCAGAAGAACCCCCATCTGATCCACAAGCGGCCATTGACGCTGCCATAGCAGCTACCATCATGATTGCAACAAATTTTTTCTTCATATATTTTTGTCCCCCTTTGTTTTGTTGGTAAGGCTAGTATACAAAAATATTTCGGGAATCACTATAGAATATTTTTCGATAAACATTAAAAATTTTACTGTTTTTCGTCATGTAGACGAAAATTTTCTAGTTTTTATTTTTTCGCTACGTCATATTGTTCAGCTTCAACAAAAACGGGCTTTCCGCTTTGTCCTTATTACTTCCTTTGCTCCGTCACTCACAAACATTCCAATCCCTCTTTTCTTATACAAAATTCCTGCATCCACAAGTATATTTATGCCCTTTGCCGCTGTAGACGGATTTATCGCATACAGCTTTGCAAGCTCGTTTGTGCTCGGCACGCGCTCATCCTCCAAAAGCACATCCCGCAGTATGTCGTTTTCTATCATTTCGCTTATCTGAATATAGATTGATTTCTCCTGATTCAGAATTTCATTCACATGCTCCGCCTCTTTTCTATACAAATAGAAAACGTTATACGTATGGCTGTATGTACAGTTTACGTTTGGTATATGGTTAAGTATGCTGTACGTATAAAATACTTAGAACCAGTTGTCAGTGATTGAATGAATTACGGGTACAAAAAAGCACCATTTATAGGTGCTGAAAATAAAGAAAACTATAAGCAATACTTATTGTAGCATGTGTAAATTTACACTTCAATCACAGAGATGTGCCAATATTATGTCATAGCATAATCCTGAATCCGTGAAGTTCATCCTTTAAGCGAACTAACCCGCCAAGGGCAAGTTGGTTTCATGATAAAAACATACTTCAATGTCTATTTTCAGTACAAATGTCGTGACTCCAAACGCTCATTGGGGAAAAATGGTGCACGAAATAAGCCTGTTATAAAATTGCTTTGTTACTTATGCGTTTGTGACAGCATATTTCTGACAGATATCAGAAAATATATGTCGCCAGACGTTGCTTTTTCCGAGACCGATTATCAGCTGGCGTGCATGCATGGTTACATGGCCTGCCATCATGATTAGGTTGCTGATAACTGTACGTAAACGACGGCGTTTAACATCCCTCTTCTGACGGGGTGCCCGTCCTCCAATTGTGCCCTGACCGATCATACGGAGAATGTTATATGCGATCATCCCCAATTCGAGTATCAGTGCATTAGTCGCGAACTTTCCTGATGGAAGCCACTCCAGATCCATGTCAGTTTTTACCTCACTATGAAACTGCTCACATTCCCCATGGGCATGATACAGACTGATGATTTCCTCATCCGGGTCACCAAGGTTTGTCCACCAGGTTTCAACTTCAATATCGGGAACAAGGTTGAACTGACCATACTTATCTATGGTTCGCTCTGTAATCTCGTATCCGGCACGGAGAGTATATTCTGTATTGAACTGCTTACTGGTAACGGTTTTCCAGTCACTGCCTATATAGACGGTTTTTCCGTCTCTGGGACTGGTTACATGCTGGCAGTACTGCTTTGCCATTTCAAACCAGTCATCCGTGCTTTCCCGGCGAAGGTTTCGCTTGATAATGAAAAAGCAGCCTGCATCCATCAGAACAGCAACATTGTCGATGGAGTCATTTCCGGAATCAAGGCGGATCAACAGTGGCTTATCTGTCAGTTTGTGGCAAAGCTTTATTGTTTCCTGCAGGAATTCAACTGTCCCCTTTTGGCAGTGCTGTTTTCCTTCACGGAGTTCGAAATTTATGGCATACCCCTCGGTACCGATATATGCCATTATAGGCGCATAGCCGTCAAAACCTTTGTAGGTGCGTGAAACACCTTCCTTTTTTGATTTCGAATTGTCCATAGGTGTCACATCGATATCTACCGGAACAAGACCATTTGCAAGAGCAGTCGGTTGTATTTTATTTGCAAGGAGCATCTCAACATTCTGCTCAAGAATAGTCTGGCGAAGGGAATCACCGATGTCATCCATACGCTGACGCAGCGTCTCTTCAGAAGGAATGCTCCGGGTGATGCCAAGAGCGGCTTTGTAAAAGTCCTTATCATCGTCCATTTCATGGACAGCTTCAAAATAAGGTTTGCCCATGCAAAGCATTCCAAGGTAAGTGAGTACAATATCACCATTCTTAATCTGATGCTGAGACCGGTTGGATGTCACATCCATGCGGTTGAGTTTTTTGATGAAATCGCTTTTTCCAAGGAAGGCACCCACAACAGCCAGACCGCTGGCTGGGATAATGCGTTCATTTGTAAACTCAACAATAATGTTCTTATTGGTGTTCAGTGTGATTCGGTGGTTGTTATTCATGGTAAAAGACTCCAATCCATAGGTTTTGTTACGTCTATTGTACCATATATTTTCTTCACCTGGTGGGTGAATAATGATATTGAACAACAAAGTATCGCAAAAGCTTGAAATTATAGGATTTAAGGAGTCTGTGAAGAAATAAACTTCACGGATTCAGGATAATAAAAGGGATTAGATGAACACTATCTAATCCCTAAAGGTTATGGTGTAACGATATTTAGTTTCTCTATTGCAACTTCAGTGTCAAGTACATTATTCTCAAAGAAATAGAAAGTAATTTCTTGACCAGCCTCTAAATATGTAATGTCGAGAGATGATTTGTTGCAATTTAATGTAATATTGGTACCATCAAAAAAATTATTTTTTTGACTGATATCAACACAGATTTTTTTTTGAGAGTTATCTATGGATGTGATGATACCGTTTGAATGGAACCAATGAGTATTATCATCTCCGGAAATAGCATTTTCTTCCATAATAGAATCTCCTTTCATGGAACCATTTTTATGTATGAATATCACAACAATTCCGCTTAATATTAATACAAATATTAGAATAAGTAGTCGCTTTTTTTTATCCATTAAAAGTTGTACCTCGCAAATCAGTCCAGTTTCCAAAATCTAAATTTAAATATCGTACATATTCATTCCAACCATCAAATACCATTAAAGTATGGAGTTGATTTCCAGAGCTTTTGCTTTGTATAGTGGCATATCCCTGAACAGCCATGGAATGACCGGAACGTATGTTATCATCTTCATTAATTATTCCGCAATGAACAACTGCCATATTACCACCATCTATACAATTAGTAAAAAAACGGTAATTAGGATTGTCTACCGTGTTTTGAGAAACTGTTACTCCTTTATCTGCACAGAAGGATACAAAGCCAGGACCAACATTATAGACATCTGTAATTCCATATGTAATTCCATTTGATGTACTGCTTACAGAAGTTCCAGTAGCTTCCCATAATCCTAAATAATCTCCAGATACATCAGCAAAGTTTAGTGCACCGTAATATGCAGCACAAGCATATAATGCGCTGATAGCACAAGCGTAATGTGCTGTCTGATCTTCAATATAATCTTCACTAAAAGCCAAGATTTCGTCTAAATGATTGGTAGTAACAAGATTGTAATTTTCATAAATTGTTTGAATTTCCAAAAATACATCAGACCAACTTGATGGATCTTTTCCATCTGAATTTATAGAATATGTGCTTGGATTTATAGATTCAGTTTCTCCGTAATTGTTTGTTAAAGTTCCATTGGATTCATCCACAAGTCCATAGGTAAACGGTGCAGTTTTAATAAGTGGTGCATTGTTTAATGAATATGTGCTTTGGGTCGAAGATGCAATAATATCATATGGACTTTTAGCATTTGGGCCAAAAGAATATTCTGAGATAAGTGAGGAGCCGGTAGTATCAAATATGACATATCCATAAGGGGTGCTGTTGTAATAATAATTAACAATATAACCAATAGCTTTCCCTGTTGATTCATAAAGCTTTATCCGATGCTCAAGGCACTTCTACTCCAGCGTATTTTTTTCAATCCCGACAGATACGCTCCTGATTGCGTTCCTAGAGTACTCTCAGGAACTTCGTGATTTCTGCGACTTTGATGCTGTTCCAGATGGTTCCAAATTTACACGTTTTAAACAGGACTTCTTGTTGGATTTCGTAATGCTTTTATTCCTCTCCGTGCCTATCCTGGCATAGAACGTAGCTCGAAAGAATGGGAAAATACTTACAAGATCCGTGTAAATGTTGAAAATTCAATCAACCATTTCAAAGATAGTTGCAACATTGCGAATCGTAAGACCCAGAATGAGAAAACGCTTCATGCTGATTTACTTCTTGCCGGAATCACCCAGCTTGTTACTGTAATTGTCGCTGATAAGATTCATCAGTACAAATACATTCGGAGTTTGAAGCCCTTGATTGCCTGATTATTAATATGCATATAATCTTTTCTTCGCAGTTTATCTGGGAAATCTTTTAGTCATGTCTAAATTTAGAAGCACCTACTTTTCATCTTTAAGAATCCTACGTTGCAGAATTCTTACCGCTTTTTAATCAGGAGTGCGCACTTGTTCCGCAATTACCTACTTGTTGTACTTTTTATTATCGTAACTATCCAGAACCACCACACACATTCGCAAAACCGCACGATATTTGTACTTTATCTGCACTCTGTTTAGCATCGCTGCTACACAGCTAATTTCGCTCATATTTGCGGTATGGTTGCATGGTTAACCACTCAAGTAACTAACCTATGAACTTATAATAGATAATATAAATAATATTTTCAACTGTATTTTTCTTCATATAAAAAAGACCATACACTTTAATTCATCTTATTCCCAACAGCACTATGGTAATTCAAATGTCATCCTCTCCCCTGTCGCAGGATGGTCAAAAACAAGCTTGTAGGAGCAAAGTGCAAGCTGCTCCCTCACACCGCCACCGGTGCGTCCGGATTTGCTTCCCGTTCCTGAGTTATTTGAGGCAGGCTTCCCATACTTGGTATCTCCTATCAGTGGATAGCCAATATTTGCAAGCTGCAAACGTATCTGATGATGCCTTCCTGTGAGCAGCTTTATGTCAAATTCTGTTCTAATGCATTCATTTTGTGAGCTGTCCCTATCCGGCGTCACTGATATCACCCTATACTGAAGCACTGCTTTTTTTGCCAGCCTGTCTTTTTCGCTTGTAATTTTTGATGTATTGGTACGCTTGTCAAATGAGATATAATCTGTAAGAGTATGCCATGCCGAGTCATGATTATCTTCTTCCTTATCTGCTCCCGACACTCCCTGCCCTCTGC